>Ga0193742_1000029_pt1 | contig 96929 bp, 122 predicted proteins | sample L2c1metaG_FD_165511 | JGI IMG/M metagenome (GOLD analysis project Ga0193742, IMG submission 165511) | Soil microbial communities from a riparian zone of the East river system, Colorado, United States - L2c1 | ecosystem: Environmental > Terrestrial > Soil > Riparian zone | place: USA: East... | reverse complement strand
GAAGAACTGAGTGGAGGGAGAAGAGCACTGGGGTTCTGGTAGTTTAGCTCCGTAATTAAGCTGTAACTTAAACAAAGTTTGCATGAGACTCAGCTCCGATGTCCTAAATTGATCAAAAAGACAAAATAAAAAAGACAAGGAGGTTAACGGTAAATTGCATTGACAGAAACCAGAGCAGAAAAAGTAGAGGAATGGGAAAGGATCTATCAATCTGGACGCTGACTAGTACTCTGCGAATAGATAGTGCGACCAGGATTCTGGTTGGCACGACCGAAAGATGCGACTGGACCGTGAAGAAAGCCACTAGCTGGACCGGTGAACTGGCCGGACCATGCAGGATCATTGTGCGCATGGAAAGGCGGAGTAAGAGAGCGAGAGTGGGAATCAGGGCACTGTGGCTGCAAAGGAATGGCACCATGTTCTGAACCGTTTTGGTTTAATGGAGGAGTTAATGACCGCGAAATACCTGGAGAATGGCCACTGACGAGTGGTGGAGGGATCGACGAAGAGGCCGAGGCTGAAGAAATCCCATTACGGATGGATCTGCGGTGGTTAGAGTTTCCACCACCAAGGCTAGCGAGGTCCCCATCCCATTCTTTATCGACCGAAAGGAATTCGACATCGACATTCTGCATCGGGTGTCCAGTAGTTGATGGCCTCTTGGAAGCGCCTCGAGCACCTGTACTGGCCGATCCATTGATTTTTTCCCTTCCGTTCATACTGCGACTTCTTTTCGTTGACTTGGGAACGTCTGACATAGCTGGTTCGGCATCTGGCGTTGGAGCAGAAGAAGGCATCCGGAAAGAAGGGGCCATTGCCGGGTTGTCCTCTACCATTTCTCTTTCTTTTCTTTGGCGCAATATTAGTGCTTCGGCAAGAGTGATACAAGTAGGTATCGTGTCTAGTTATATAGGTTTTTAGTACTTGGAATCCTGCAACGAAAAACAATTTACCACTTAGAAACATGAACTCTTGATATTGCTGAGTTGTTGCAGCTGTCGGATGGCATGAAAAGCTGTTTTTTTTGAAAAGAGAAGAGCTCACCCATATCATTGTAGTTGATCATATTTCTTCGGTGGGCGCTGGCCTCTCGGTGGCCAGCCTGAACCAACCTTTTGATAAACTCCTCCTAATAGATGTGAGGAACAACCATGTACAGTTTAGGATAAGAAGTTCCTACAGTTGCGACGGAAAGCAAAAATAGGCCTTCCTTGGACAATGCAAGATTGCCAGTGACGCCTAATGAGTTCGGTTTGAAATTGATCCTGACAAGGGACGATATATGCACAAACCATCTGCTTGTATCATATTGTCTAGCCGCACCGCCGACAGTAAGGTGTGTCCTGGTACACGTTCTCCTGCTCGTCCTGTGCCATTTTTTGAGGTGTTGTTGGCCTTGGTTGGATCTAGAGCACCATCGTCATCTGAATCTGAATCTAGTTGATCGACCTCAAGCTCTGCTTCAATATCGGATTCATAGACTGGTTCATGATGCGGGATGAGGGAAGGTTCGTCGAGGTCCATGGAGGCCATACCGTGTAGTTGCTAAAAATGCAGGATTGTGTGAAAGATGGCAAGGTGAGGTCATTTGAGGCGAAACAAGACTGCTTGTCACGTTGAAACGACGCGTACTTCTTTAAGTACTTATTAGCGCTATATATCATCGTTCATTCCTGGGTAGACTGTTAATGAAAGTAAAAGTTTCGCGTTCACGGCCAGGTACGAAGGTTACAAGTGAAGCTGCTAAGTAATATGAAGTCTCGAGGCAAAAATGTTCAATATGCAAGGTTGAAGACACCAACACGTATTACTGTAAATTTCTCGTTCATGATCATAACGCTACAGTCGATGCCGATTTAACGATACGACTCCAACTGGCTGGGTATTCATGAACATGCATTCAAAAAGGAAAGATAAATTCGACTACAATCAAGTCACGGTAAAATCCAGTCCATTTTGACTTGCAAACTGTAGCTTTAAATTGCCATAAATAATTCCTGGACAATGAGTGGGGTAGGTAAATAAAAGCCAGGACAACGCATAATGCACAAATGACCAAGTCGCAAATTGGGCAGATCAACTACATACATAACAGTAAAGATCTCAAGTCGAGGTGCATTTTTTTTTATACGTTTACATAAGTAATTTGATCCCAACAAACCGTATCAGGCAATAAATTGGCAGTAACGGACCGGCCAAGCATCTTGCTCGAACACTACCAGTCAGCCGATAATTATTACCATTTACCATTCAGCAATCCGAATCGATGGCAGGTCCCGTTCGTGAATTTTATAATGCGAAAGCTCGACGGTCTACGGCGGGTTCGAGGAAGAAGGGGAAACTAGGGAAATATAAAAACCAGAAGAACGAATCTCAAGAAGACCCGAATGCTAATATTTTGACTCCTGAAAGCAAGGAAGAGAAAGAAACGGCAAGGAGAATTAAATTACTCGGAGAGGTACATACACTCGGTTTTAAAATTGCTGGTAACTAGAATCTTTTCTCAGCTTGCAGCTCAATCAGAAGCGAAATGGACAAGCAAGAAAAAGAAGAGGCTGGAAAAGTACATTGTAAGTACAAGAATTCGTTGTGCTAATTTCTCGTGACGTTAACAAAAATTCACATTAATAGGATAACAAACTCAAGAAAGAAGAGCGAGTTATGATCTTCGAGAAACTAGCGTCAGTTTCTCGTCTATCCGGCAAGCGAAAACGACACCAAGACCACTTACTTGCACCCAAAATTCGCGCGAAGTCAGAAAAACAGGTATACCTTTTCAATACAATCCATCTCTGACGCTTACCACAAAAAAGTCAATACGTCGTGGATCGAGTCGACAACCTACTACTATTGAACAAGATGCCTCCAATACATCGTTCGATAGTTCCGATTCTGAATATGAAGATACGGACGGCGAGGTGACTAATGCAGAAGAACCCGCCGTTGTAGAGTCTGATATTGAGGAAGAAACCGAATCTTCACATGTGGAGCAATTGTCTGTCCCCGTCAAAAAGAAGGCCCTGGGTTTCAAGGAGTGGGCACTAAAGCAACTCAGCACGGCGAAAGGTTACGAACCTCGCCAATCATCAGAACCCCCAGAGCCGTCTCAATTAGACAAGGACCAGCCCGTTAAAAAGAAGAGAAAGCTCGGCAGTCCCTCATCCACACATGAAATGCGCGGTCCTCTGGGCAAAGATTTGCAACTTCCTACCACACTTTTTGCAGAGCATGTTTTGGATGTTGGAAAGCAATCTAGCTCATATATCAGAGGGGTCGAGGTGAAGCGCCCACCTGAAGTGGAGGAATCCAGGATTTTGCTGCCCATCATCACAGAAGAGCAACCCATTATGGAAGCAATTTTACTGAATCCTGTCGTCATTATCTGTGGCGAAACTGGAAGTGGAAAGACCACACAAGTCCCTCAGTTCTTGTACGAGGCAGGCTTTGGGACTCCAGGGAGTGGTATGACCATCATCAACCTTACTTTTCGACACTCCACTCATCTGAAGTAATAGAAAATCCTGGAATGATTGGCATAACTCAGCCGCGCCGAGTTGCCGCGATGACCATGGCAGCGCGAGTTGCTTATGAACTTTCACTCACCTCCTCCCGTGTCTCATACCAAATACGTTATGATGCCACCATCTCTCCTTCAACTTCCATCAAGTTCATGACAGACGGCGTTTTGCTGAGAGAACTCGCAACAGACTTTCTGCTTGCGAAGTACTCTATTATCATCATCGATGAGGCTCACGAAAGAAGTATGAACACGGATATCTTAATTGGCGTCCTTAGTCGCGTCGTTAAGTTGCGAGAAGAAATGTGGAAGGAAAGAAAGGAAAATGTCAAAGTGAGCCAGCTAGATTGTTCATTGCATAGCAGCAGTTTAATAGTAGGTCCTTTAGCCACTAAGACTTATTATCATGTCCGCTACCCTTCGTGTCAGTGATTTTGCAGAAAACAAGACTCTCTTTACAACTCCACCACCGGTCATCACAGTCGCGGCTCGCCAGTACCCAGTCACAATACACTTCAGTCGTCGAACTCGCCCGGATTATGTCACTGAAGCCATCAAAAAAGCTTCAAAGATCCATACTCGCCTGCCCCCTGGAGGGATTCTCATATTTTTGACGGGTCAAAATGAGATCACAGGAGTGTGTAGAAAACTAGAGGCAAAATTTGGCAGGAAGGCCATAGAAGAAAAGAAGCGAAGACGAGGACAGGTGCAGCGACGGTGGCATGGTTTCGTGGATAAAGACGAAGTTCATACGATTGATTCAAAAACCATGACTCTAGCCAAAGGTAGTTAATTCCTTGATTGATACTTTATAGTGCTAATCATCCTTGTCGCAGCTGATCTCGAGGCAGAGGATATTGATCTAGGAAATGCCTTTAAAGATGATTTAGCTGTGGATGTTGACGGGTATTTGAATGAAATCGAAGAAGATCCCGAGGCTTTGGACAGTGATGACGAAGGCCAATTAGAAGAAGAACTCGAATTGGACGACAATTCTGAATGTGCGTATCAGCTTTACTTATAAGTTTTCATTTAACGAGTCATGTAGCGCCTGTGCACATTGTCCCGCTTTATTCGCTTTTGCCGAGTGAAAAGCAATTGCTGGTCTTTCAATCTCCCCCAGCTGGTTCCCGTCTTGTTGTAGTGTCAACTAACATTGCTGAAACGTCTCTGACTATCCCTGGTATCCGTTATGTTGTCGATTGTGGGAGAGCCAAAGAGGTTAGTGTTGACCTCCAAATCGCTCTACTCTGTTGTTTATTTGATTCAGCGACGCTACGATGTTGCGAGTGGCATTCAAGCTTTCCAAGTCGCGTGGACCTCAAAGGCTTCAGCTGCCCAACGAGCGGGCCGAGCAGGCCGTACTGGACCAGGTCATTGCTACAGGCTTTATTCCTCGGCACTATTTGAGCATCATTTTGAGAAATTCGCCGCACCGGAAATTCAACGAATGCCAATTGACGGCGTTGTCTTGCAGATGAAGAGCATGCACATTGATGCTGTTGTCAACTTTCCGTTTCCAACTCCGCCGGACCGACCAGCGCTCTTGAAAGCCGAGAAAATGCTTGTATACCTTGGTGCATTACATATTCCATCGTCTATGTCTAGTCCATCTAGTTTGATAGAGGGTCAGATAAGCGAGCTTGGAAGGGCTATGGCATTGTTTCCATTGTCTCCTCGCTTTTCGAGGATGCTCGTCAGTGGTCAACAACATGGTTGTTTGCCATACGTCACATGTATTGTGTCTGCTATGTCCGTTGGAGATCCCTTTATCTACGAAGAGGCTATAGACAATGATAACTCAAAAGACTCGGAAGAAGGTGAAGGACTTGGAGACCTGAAAGGAGAAGCTGTCGAAGTCAAGGAAGAGCGCAGATTACTCCGAAAAGCCTTTTTTCAGTCCCATCAAGTAAGTATTCTAAAAACTTGGCAGTATTTTTCAATTCAATCTTCCTTAGATGCATGCTTCTCTGGGCAACTATACCAGTGATGTATTCAAAACACTTTCTGTGATCGGCGCATATGAATACGCCGGAGGAGGGCAGAAATTCTGCTCAGAACACTTTGTAAGACCGAAAGTAGGTTTGGAACTCTGGGCCATTTATGGATTCTCAAAATTTCTCAAGGCGATGGAAGAAATCCATAAACTTCGAGCACAAATCAGCAACATTATCCAGGTCAATTTTCCTGGCACTGACCCACAGTTTTTACCATTGCTCCCGCCTCCTAATGAGCGTCAGGTAAATTTACCTACCTTCACCCGCGCAAATCTTTGACCTCGAATTTTAGCTGAAAGTGCTCAAACAACTATTGACTGCTGGACTTATTGATCAAGTGGCAGTTCGCAAAGATCTAGTTGACAAAAATCACTCGGCAGGCATACAGTATGCTTCGTCAAGAGGTGTTGCGTACAAGGCTCTTGGTATATCCGACGACGTATACATCCACCCATCGTCGCTGCTTTACAACGCCGCCCCCCCAGACTACTTGATTTTTCAAGACATAGTCCAAACATCTCGCATATACTTGAAAGGTGAGGTTGCTACATGCTGCATCCTGCGCACACAAGCTGACCGTGATTTAGGTCTGACAATCATCAACCCAGCTTGGTTATCAGTCCTTGGGAAGGATGTGCTTTGTAAATTTTCGAAGCCAGTCAAGAGCAATGCTGGTGAATTTATGACTGTCCCTCGATTCGGTCCAGATGCTTGGGAACTTCCCGCAATCAAGACAAGCGCCGACATTGGAATGTAGATTAATAATACATGGAGATCTATAATCGCCTTCTATTTTCCCTATTATTGATTATAATGCATTCAAATCCAACTGAGTGGAAATTATGGTTGCCTTTTCGGAATAAATATACTGGGTTGCGTTTTCTGTCGTTTACGTGGTTGTTCAGGTTTCGGTGCTCGCACTGAGGTGGAATTTCCATCAGTGTTTGCAAGTCTTTTACTGCCTGTCTCGTTTACAGGGGGAATGCGATGAACTGCTGAGCTTGTGGTGTGAGCTGCGTTCCGATCAGAGGCAGCCTTGAGTTGCTGTGGTGTAACTAGGTCCCGTGGTACTGGTGTTTGTTGTACTGGTGCTACAACTGCTCTTGGCTTCTTCTTGGGTAGTGTAGTTACTGGCGTTGGAGACGCTGCCCTTGCGAAATAGCTAGGGCCAACCTGCAGTTGCATGAGTACAATATAGGTAACAGAGAACATTTAATAGTGATCATAATTACGTCTACGAGCGAAGAACTTGAGCGTGCATCTTCAATGATTTGGCGCCATGTCCCGTCACTCCTCTCTAACGTGGCGGCATTACCGAGGATGAACAAAGAGGACTTAGCCCTTGTTAACGCGACATTCATTCTTCGGGTATCTGGATGTATGATTAGCATTTATGTATCAAGCGAGGAAATGACAAACTAAACACCTGATAAGAAACCGACAGATTGGAGACCAGGACCTGCACGGACACAAGAAAGAATGATTATGTCCTTCTCCTGACCCTGGAAGCCATCCACCGTATTAAAATCGATCTTTCCAACAAGCTCTTTACCAAAGCGTTGTTCAAAAAGACGTCGAAGTTCCACTATCTGAGCTCTGTACATTGATACAACCCCAATACGAAAATCGAAATTAATGGGTGTATATTCGTGGCGAAGTAAATTGAAAAGGGCTGCAGCAACCTGGCATTCAGATTGGTTTTTGATAGAATGCCCGTTGCTTTCTTCGTTGCCATTCACGTTGAAGAATTTATACGTCCCGAATTTCTTGTGCTCGTGCCACGGTTGCTTAGTTTTGGTCTTCATATCTGGGCCATCGAGAAGCCTATTTCCATAGAAAACGCGGCTTGGAAGGCGGCTAATATCAGGGTGCATACGATATTGTATACTATTTAATCGTTGAAGTCACTTGGGGGGCGTTGCAGAAATATGCCTGTCACATACCTCAGCAGATGGACAGAGTCTTGGCGACTTTTTTGTAATCGAACGAAGAGGGACTGATTGTAAGCAAAGCGGGAAGCCTGGAAAGGTTTGCTTGAAAGGCAGGCCTTGTTATTGACGCAAACAAACTCACCTCTTGAGATAGAACTGTTGGAGGCAGCTGTTGGGGGTCTCCCACCATAACACAACGATTGCATCCATACTTCAATGGAATCAATGAACTTAGTTCGATGGATTGCGCAGCCTCATCAATGATGACCATCTCAAATTCAATATCGCTCAGTAACTCGTGGCCAGAGCCAGATAAGGTGCTGCAGACGATGTCGGCTTGCGTCAGGATTTGCCGACGAGTATTACGTCGCAAGGTATCCAGCGTACGAGAATCGGACTTCTGTTGATCCTTCATACGATCCAATTTCGTGATCAAAGCCTGTCGTTTTGAGTTAAGTTGCCTAACTTCACTCTCCAGTGCCATTGTCCTGGCGCCGTTGTCATGAGTTCCAGTCAATTCTTCAATCCTAAGTTTCCTTGTCTGTTTTATGGCTTCGATCTCGACTCGTGTAACCTTTATTTCGTTTCCGATGTCGTTCAATGGCTTCGAATTGACGTTTAGTTTCTGATCGACGAGATAATCTAGAGAAATATCTCGAACACTCATGTTCATCGCCTGTTCAGCTCCAACTCGAACGACGTTTATTGTGTTCGTTTTTCTCTGAGAACCGGTATAGCCATCTTTGATTCGCTGGGCTATTTCATCAATGGCAGCATTACTAGGCGCACAAAGTAACACTTTCTTGCCTCCAAGCGATTTCTCTTGAGGCGCAGCTTTCCATGGTTGGTTCGGTGGAACAAAAATTGGGACATTAGGTCGAGGCCTTTGGGACATGAAACGGGTTACAAGCCCACAAATTGTGGATGTTTTTCCGGTGCCTGGAGGTCTGATCGGCGTTTGTTAGTCATCCCATGAACACGAAGTTACGCTAGCGTTACTGACCCTTGAATAAGAGAAAACCCCTCTGTATTGATAGCCTTCAGGATAGCAGTAGCTTGAGGTCCGTTTACTTTAAATTCGTCCATCGTGTATTTAAGATCTTTGGCATCAACTTCGGGTGCCTTTGGTAGTGAAGGACGCAAAATAAAGTCGCAAAGATCGTTGTATTGCAATGAAAGTAAAGCCGCATATTCCCTGTGTAATGTACTCAAGCTGAGGCTTTATTAATGTGCAATTCCATAGACACAACAAGGTGATATACCTGAAAACCTTGCTGATTTGCCATAAGGTTGTAACCTGCAGACCTGGATCTCCAGGGCCGCTTCTAGTGTAACAACGAACGGCAAACTGAATCCCCGTTGGCAATGCTTTGTAGCTTTTGACTTTGGCCATTGTACATTTTGTGTGGTTGTGCTGCCATAGGAGCACAATGTCAGTCTCCGCCAGATACCAGTCTCTTCGGACACTCTCGGAAATCGATAGATCAATGTCAAGCCAATCGTCAGAAAAGAGGCGAGATTCCACTTTGCATTGATAATTGTCTTGTTTCTCCTCCTTTGACTGGACGAGCTGTGCCCAGCACTCCATCAACAGGAGAGGTTGGAAAACTCGAAAGTAGTGTTCATAGTTCTCAAACCGATCGGGGACATGGGTAAGTTGGATCTTTCCTCCTGGAGGCTCTGGTCCAACATGAGTATAGTCCCAGGACAATAATACCCTGTGTAAATCGGAGATATCTGGCCGCAAACGGAGGGCAGCATTGCGTTGCTGTTTTTGGCGAAAGAGTCTTTCTTGCATTGGATTGCTACGAATTGGAATATCCAAAGTCTTGATCTGTCGTCGTTCAACTTGTTTCGTTTTTCGAGTAAAGTTCTGAGGAGACTTTGGAAATCGCCCAAGAGTGGATAAGCCAGTTGCGGATGCAAGATTTTCCTGGTCACTATCTGATTGACTTGAATCTGACAACTCTGATACAGCATCTCGACTCGCGGCTTCATTCTTCGGTTCATTTTTGGAACGTTGGTTTTGCAGTGCTGTCTTAGAATTTCCTGCAGTCGCAACTGTCGTTGTTGTGCTCGTTCTTCGGAAGGAGGGCATAACTGTCTGCGAGTCCAATGTTTTCCGATCATGGTCGGAAAAGAATTTGGCGGAAGATGACGATGAATGAACATAGGGCAACGAAGCTTTTGGAAAATGTGCCGTAACCTTGGAAGATTGCGCTTTGCCTTGAATATAAGGTCGAGGCTCTTGTAGTGATTTAACCTTCTCTTCTTTCACCGGCGGTTTGGAAGATATCGTGTGAGATACTATTTCAACTTCGTCGTCTTCATCAAAGTAAGCAAGTACGCCTGCCAATTTTTCCAATCGGGCAGAGTCAAGGCGTGTCCTATCTTCACGAATTTTCGTGTTGTTCATTGCGCCTTCAACATGTTTTCGGAGTTTCGAGAGTCCTGTTTCTGAAGGTCGTATACAAACGCTCTTCATGAGGTCCAGTAGACTTTGTAGAAGAGCGAACGATTGGTGTAACAGTTCTTCATCCGTAAGCCGTAACCACCTCACAAGCTCTGGCAAAAACTCTTGCAAAGTTCCAACCATCTGCTGCCCAATCCGTGAAATTTTGCCTGGAGTTGCAGACTTGGCAGAAGCTTTTGTAAAAGTGTTAGCTGCATTTTCAATGACCCGCCAGCGGCTCAGCATGTCTCGGGCCAGAATAAGAGCGTCTCTCATCCAAACCACCATATCCGGGGTATCAAAGTAAGGGGCCCACATGGGTGTACGCTTGTAAATTGTCGACAGGGCCTTTGTTGTGAGCTTCCAGAACTGAAGCATGCGGGCAGCTGGTCCTCGATCATCATTTGATCGGAGGAAAATCGAACTTTGAAGTAAGCCATCGGGACTAGTGCAGAGAACCTCGACGATGTCCGTAAAACAGCGGACTAAGGTTTTCGATAAACTGCATGCTTCCGGTAAGGTGGCAGCATGGCGTTCAAATGTTACAAGAAAATCGAATATGCCGTCCAATGCTTCAACCGGAAGATTTTCCAAGAGAGCTCGAAAACAGTCCATACGGCCGTCGACGTCAAATGCAAGGCCGATCAAAGTTTGTGCAGCCACCTGAAAGTCTTCGATGGGGGATAATAGGAGCATGATTACCGCTTTTCCGGCACCGACACGACGTAACATTTCCAAAGCCGAAGTGGAGACCCCATAATCGGAAAATGTGGAAATCAACGCAAGAAAACCACTCTGTATCGTGTGAAGAGATTGATTGACTTTGTCAAGTAACTGATCGCCTTCTGGAAGTTTCCACTGTTTGGAGAACACAGATGACCGGATGGAATCCAAATGTGCAGCCTTGGCTACGATGCAGATAATACTGGCAATAGCTGTGGTGTCTTGCGTTGCTGCTGTAGAATACAACTTCTTCCACATTTGTGTTCGAATGGTCAAAATGGGGAATGCATCGGGAACGATGTCCTGCTTGATACGGGCAAGGGCCTGGCACAAACTCTTTATGGTTCTCGTAACTTCTTGGATGTCAGCGGTGAGAACCTCTTCTACGAGATGCCGCGCAGAGTCCCGTGCGTCCTTCCAGCTGGCTATGTGATAGTCATTTGCGTAGGCTACCGAAACAATGATGTTAGGATGAATGTCCAGGGTGTTTAGCACGACGCGAAGTTGATTTCGGTGACTATCTCGGAACCTCCGAAAGTCACTGGAAAGAATCTAGTCCCCAAAACAATTGAATGCCAGCGACAACTACTTGTGAAAAATCTACTTACACCTATGGCAGTTTTCAAAAAAGCCGGTCGAACGCTTTGGAATCGCTCATGTTGCGTTTCTTCGCATAAAAAGTCAATCAATTTAGCCAATACATCTCCATAAACTTGATGGCCGCGTATCGTCAAGAGAAACTCTTGAAACCAGGCCAAATGCCAGATTCCGTATTGGGAGGGATCATTTGACTGCAACAGTTCAATGAACGCGGGATTGTCTTTAATACCATCGAATACAACTTGAGGATATTCGGGCCCCTCGCCGTTCCAGAGAGCTTTACCGAGCCGCTTGACCACAAGAATAAAACATTTCAAGACTTCAACGAAGTCTATAAAAGTAGGAAACCCCTACTGAGTCAACTGTAGTGAAAAGAGAAGGTATAACAACTGACGAGGGCCTTGGTCATGAAGATGACCCGTCACGATACGGCCAATATTGATACGTTGCCGAGATGAGGAGGAAAGAAACTCTGGAGGTATAAGTCGTAAGGCAGAATGGAACCCCGACCACAAATCAAATGATCCCGCGAATGTAAGCTGCGTATTAAAATTTGGTGGAGTTATTGTACCCAAGGAAGATTGAGCAGGCCCGTTATGAGACGCGTTTATGGCATGAGCAAGGACGCCAAGCGCGTTGACATGTGAGCCAAGAAATTTATCGGAAGCGATGAGAGAACTGTTTGAAGCATGACTCTTTGCCCATGTACGCAATAGAGGATTTGCGACGATCAATAGGACGAACATACCAGGGGGCAATGGATCGGTAGGCCAGCCAGTTGGACAATTTGAAAGGGCGTATGTATGGAGTATAGTCTGTATTCTGGAATCGCAGAAAATAGTCCAGTTAGAAACCATCCGGTACACAGTAGCTGGGGGGAGTTCTGCCAATGTCATCTGTTGATTCAAAGCTGACCCTGGCGTGAAGCCAGCAACACGGACATCCTCAAGAACAAATTCAAGCTCTCTGTCCTCGACATTCTTGATAAATTGGTTCACTTGCACGATATCAAATGCACCTAAAAACCTGATTGATTTCACGACCATCCAATGGAGAAAAAAGTCAGGGAGCGGTAACAATTGGATCGCGTGGTAAACGTACGTGGTCTGAGAAATGACCTTAGCCGTTTCAAGACCTCCAACACAAGATGAACAGCAAGTTAAACATTGTTGGAGCCTTCGCTTCCATACATCTACCGGGTCGCTCTTGTATGCGAACAAACGAAGTAAAAAAGTGGCAGCATCGATGGTAATGGTATCGGCCCTCTCACAAAACCAGTGCAGATCTCCCGAGGAAGTAGACGGAATATCCATCAGATAGGAGTAGACTTCACCAAGCACCCCATCGTCTAATTGCTCACTATTAACTGGCTCGTCGCGAAGTGTGGCAAGGAGGGTTTCGACTCTATTGGATACGCTCCGTGACATGGAACTGTACGAGCGCCGGGGTTTGTCCAGCGAGATGTAGGCCTCCAAAAAGGCCTACGTGGCACGAGAAAGAGGTAAAAGGGATGAATGAGTTGAAATAGAGTTTGTTAAATAATTGAGTAAATTTGTACAGGGACGAGACTAAGTAAGGGTCATCATAATTTCTTTGTGCGGCTCCGACTCAGTCCAACTCAGCTCTAGTCAAGCTATGGATTTCCAAGAATTACAGAAACTCAACGTTCTACTTGACCGTGAGGTGGAACTTCGTGAGGTCAATATCCCCGTGCAATGTAACGCCCCAGTCTCCATATCAACCATATTTTAGAGCATCAAGGAACAGGTGAATGAACTGGACAAAAAGACTCGTACAATGATTGGTCTGCTCAACAAGATTCACTCGACCCCCCCAGACGCCAGTCAGTTCTTCCTATCACCATCATGATATTCTATCTTGATCACTTACCATGCCATGATTGCAGTGCCTGCTTTGCTGAGCTCAATTCAGCCAGTGTTGCTTAGCTGTCAGGAGAGCACTTTCACACTTTCTTTGATAATACCTGAAAACCAATTCTGGAGATGGAAAGACATGTGGTCTCATTCCATCAGAACTGCCGTCTTCGCTGCTGCTTTGATTGAGTATCTCACGTCTCGGACATTGCTGACGCTCCATCGTGCTGCTGAAACAATCGGAAGTAAGGCTCTGCCAGCTTTTCTCAAAAAAAAAGTCCCATTTCACAACTGCTTGGGTTAGTCAAAGAGGAGTGGAGTGACCGCATAACCCTGCCCGTCGAAGACTACCTTCATGCCTTAATCAGTCTAGTTAACGAATTGGTCTGTCTCATGTCTACGGTCCCTCTCCAATAGCCTGACGAAATATTAGGCGAGATTAGCTGTCAACGCCGTTACTCTCGGCAAATTTGATGAACCAATCAAGATTTCAATCTTCGTCAAGGACATATTTGTTGGCTTCACAATGGTGATTTATCCGTCGAACTTTTACTTTATAGCCCCTAATAAAATTTCAGCTCAATTTAAAAAACGACACCCTTCGTCGAAGGTATGACAGTTTAAAATATGACATCAAAAAAATAGAGGAAGGTACGTCTGAAACTTTTCCTTCACTCTCTTTTGAAGTCACGGAACAATTATGCAGTGGTTTATGATGTCTCTCTTCGAAAACTTGCTCCCGTCCCTTCATAAGCCTGACATGCCACAAAGTAAAGCCACTACGGCCCTCTGGGAATAGCATGGGGCACGTGGAAACAGTAAACACCTGTTGAAAGTCGAAATTCACCTCTCTTCTATTTCAGTACCTATGTATGTATTTTTACTACAAAACTGACCTGTTAGCAGTTGTCGGAGTTCTAATCAATAATCAATTCTTGTGACGGTGTGACCTTGAACTTCAAAGTTGCTTGGCCTATGAGTCTGGCTCTGCATTAGCTTGCTCATGCCTGGGGAACGCCCATTGCAACCGAAGCTTGCACCCAGAGATTATGGACATTCGACGGCGTGGTATGCCAGCACGACCTGCTTCCTCGGAAGGTATGTTTCTGTGCGATCAATGAAAGTACTCGCCAAGTGGTTTACTCCTACTAGAGGTGGAGTGCTGGTCACACGCCGCAGAATCACTTAGAATTCTTTCAGGCATTTACGCCAGCACCAAGACTGTGGATACTATGGGTCGTGTCAACAGATTAATATCCACATGGCCGACCGACGATACGGTTCCCGCTGAAGGTCTGGGCTATCTGCAAGGTGTGCAAGGGAAGCTAACGTCGGGTCTTACGGAAATCATGAATTCCGCCAACCAAGAAGTCAAGTAGGTTCATATATATTAGTTCATATGAAAGGCGTAAATGATTATCTATTCAGAGCTATTGATGATGCTATTGAACGGGTTGGTGTTCTAATAGCGCTGCGCCAAGCACCGGAAACTTCACCACGTAGGTTTGACCTAAACACAACGATAATTATTATAGTCACATCTTGTCCTCACTATAGCTGAGAAAAGAAATAAGCGCCCAAGGGCCCCATCTCCGTCCGGCACTCCCATCCCCGTTCCTTCGGCAATAACCAATAGCCGTTCTGTCTCAATAACTTTGCCACCACGAACAAATTCTGTAGGACCAACAACTCACTCTCGTGAATCAAGAACAAAAAAGGATATGTCAATTAAGCAACTTCAGCCAGGGAGAAAAGTGGTATTCCATCAACCCAAGCCCGCGGATGGGGCTGACAGCGCATGGATTCTGGCTGTGGTTGTTAAATACGTTGGTCCAGATAAACATGGTGGCAAGTACGAAGTGCAAGATGCTGAACCCCAGGACGATGGCAAACCTGGCCCGTAAGATTGGGTACAATTGGTTCTAAAAATCGTGCTGACATCGGACCATAGGATATATAAGACCACCCTTAAGACAATCCTACCACTCCCAGATCCCGATGCACCAGTCGGAAGTCCTGCGCATCTAAATGTTTATCCCGAATTCCCCGTTGGATCTACTGTCATGGCCCTATATCCTGATACAAGTTGTTTTTACCGTGCAGAAGTGATTGCAACACCCGACCGAGTAGGCGTTCATCCGGATTTCTTATCTTTGAACATTCTCCTAAAGCTCATCTTTAGGCAGTTACTTCCTCAAAATACGTCCCCGCTTACAAAGTCAAGTTTGAAGACGACGAAGGCATGGAACACTCGGTATCAGCCTTCTGGGTCGTTGAATTTCCTTGATATTTCTTCTCGAATCTATGCACTTCAGAAACTACTTTCCTTTCCAGTTGGATTTGGATTAGAAGTATATTTTTTTGCATCTAATTTTTCAGTTCTTTTCTGAAATCATTTATTTTGTTGTGTATTTCATGTTTTGTTTTAGTACGTAGAATGCAAACTAGAAGTTGGTTATGCAAGGCGACCGTATAACGTCTATCCCTAACACAATAATGATCATCTCAGTGGCAAGTGAAATATTTCAACGATAACAAGGCAAGACATAAAAATTTAAGACTGCATTATACAAAGTGGCAATGGTTCAAGTCAAGATGTACATCATTACAGAGCTTTCTGTAGACGCTATATAAATTTAAATAATCGAAATATCAATCAAGGCCACAACTCCCAGAATACTTTTCAGGTCGATTTCAACCTCTTTTGCGAGTTCTGTCCACGTTTCACGTCTTTCGGCGATCCAATATTTGGCCCAGGAGTTTGACCCCTCGAATAGGATTTCCCATCTCTATCACCCCCACAATCCAAGGGATCCTCCGAGCTAGATTCTGAAGCTGGCGTTTCCGCTCTAGCTTTCCCCTTCCCTCCGGATGGCTTTGTAGTGCTCTGTCGTGCCTTTTCCGTCGCAGCTTCGCGCCTCGAAGAAGGAACATTAGACGGACTAGACTGTACATCACGGCCTCCGTCACCATCACCCGACTCATCGTCGTCGATTTTGAAAGATACTCGTCTCCCTCGCGAACGACTTCTGACCATAGATGATTTCCGTGGTCCATGCGATGACTTCTCAGGGGAAGACGCCAATTCAGGCGACTCTGGAGGTAAAGTTGCATGAGACAGATTAGGATCGTATGAATAAGGATATGGATGTGGGTGATAACTCGGTGTGTTGAAAATGGAATTAGCCCGTCTAGATTGATGGCGCCGAGATGGAGTATATGGGATAGACGGGGAATCGTGAGAGGGTGTCCATGGTGTACCAACCAGTGCTGAGAGCTGTTGCATCGCTTGCGTGATTATGAACTGGGCACGTGGGTCGGGCACGGGTGGCGCGAACATCTCAGGCGGTGGTGGATGGTGTAGTTGCTGTTGCTTTCGGTAAGATTGATGATGATGGGGATAAGGATAAAGAGAAGGGAATTGGAAGTTATTGTAGTGTGGCCGAGCAGGTTTGCGGCTGTACCCTCGTTCGCTATTAGAACTATTTCCTGACTCTGAACCAGAACCAGAGACACTTGACCCGGGCGTCGGTCGTCTTCGTGATCGTGAAGATGATCGCCGTGTCGATTTTGGTTTAACAACTTTTTTCTCTATAATATCCAAATTTTCATTAATATGCGCCTTTGATGATAGCTATCATAAAAGTAAGAACTTAACTCACCAGAAATCATGTAGAAAGTCGATGCTTGATTCTCATGGTAAGGGAGGTCATCGGAGAAAGACGCCCTTCTAGGAGTAAAACGTCTCTCGGGTTTCTCTTCCCTCTGCAGCACCGAGGTTTTAACAGCAAAGGTGGTTTCGGAGTCAGAAGAAACACGCTTTCTCTTTTGGGGCGTTGATGATTGGTGCCTCGAAAAAGAACCGCTTGGACTAGGACTTCGTGAGCCTCCTCGCAGAGTTACATGTTGACTATCCTTGCGATTGTTGACTGAATGTGGTTTTGGATGTGACATCGAAGGTGATCGTCTTTTGTCTATTCGGGGAGGCGACTCAACTTGGGAAGGAACCACGGCGAGAGGGTCTGCGCTATGATCTTTACTTTCGCTGTTCGGCTCCTTGAACACATCCGATTCCTGCCTTTCGTCCACATTGAAATTCTGTTTTTCAGTCTTTGATTTCGCAAGGCCAGTGGACTTGCGCGGTATCAACAAAACGTATGGCCTAACGCTGGGCGTCCGAACACTGTTGGTCGGAATGCGATTATTGGATGGTCTATGTGATGTAGAATAATTGCTTGCAGATTTTTTGGCTTTTAGAACCTGTGTAAGGTCCAGGCGAGGTCCAGGCGTATTTCCAAGAGCGGGTTTAATGTTCGAGTGCTTTGGAGATAAAGGCAAGGATCTAACCTCCTGAGCCAGCGTTCTACTAAATGGGATAGTCTGTGCTGGAGGAGGCGAAGAAACATCAGCGAAATGGTCCTTGGGTGGTGTGACAGGCAGCACCGGGGAAGAATGAGATAGAGGGGGCGTGTGTAGTTGCTCTTGATGGGTTTGAGACTTTTTTTCTAGTCGTAAATTCAGCTTCTGCGGAGATTTTAAAGGGGATAGTGTTGGTCCATTGACAATCTCTATGTCGCTGTCATAATCTTCATGTTTGAGTACGGGATGGACAACACTGGATTCATCGATATCCCAATTATCAAGCTCGTCTTCTGAAGCAGAATCCACAAAGAGAGCAGTTTGAGAACCGGGGTAGGTCTCAAAAGCATCGGCTACAACGTGAGGTAAAAAAGGATCCAGGTCTTCGGAATCGGCGGCACTCTCGTCCTCCACTTCGGAGCCCTGGTTCTTTGTATTTGGAGGGGAATAATCGTCCTCCTCGACCTCGCTCCCACAAAGCTGCTTTCTTCTCCGTTCCGCTTCTAGGAACGCACGGAGATCTTCCGCGTCAGCTGAGTCCATGGCGGTCACTGGTGGCACAGGCCCCACTCTCAACCCCATTTCACTTTGTTCCGTGCTGTCCGAGGTCGCGTCGGCAAAAGCGTCCAGCTCGTCCGTATCATACTCGTCGTCTTCATCCTCGTCAGTACCTTCGTCGGCCATCGCATCCCCGGTCACTGGCGCTGCGATAGCGCCAAAGTCAACTTTACGAGAGTTTCGGATAAACCCTCTATCTTGCGTGATCTCGCCTGTCCGGATGTCCACAATATCGTCTTCGTCTAATCGTCTGGTGTAACGTTCTGCAAGGCTGGACCAGACGTCTAGTAAACGGAGTTTAGATGCCTCCCGTTCCCTTTGAACATCCGCCGGAGATTGTGGACGTGAGGTCGAGGAAGATGTATCATGGGGTGCTCGATGGGGATTTGAAGCTAAACGCTGTCTTTTCAGAGGGGGTGCAGCATCAGGCAATCTGTGATTATATGCATGCGAGAAAAGAGACCGTCTAGGGGGTGGCGACGCCGACGGCGTGATCAAGGGAGGTTTTCCTGGAGACTTTTGGGGAGGATCCATTGGACCAGAATGAAGCATTGCTAGCAAGAGTGCAGCAGGATAGGATACCGCGAAACGTCACGTGATGAGGATAAGCAATCACGGCCCGCGGTTCAATTCGCAGTTACCATCTTCTGCGAGAATATATGAGGCGAAATGCGGCGCACATCACGAGTACAGCGCTCTCCCCCCAAGGCCGCTACGAAAATCTATTTCCTTACCTCCACATTTTGAAACAATACTCCCTTCTACATATCCTTCCATGGATATCCTCTTCCACTAAATCTTTTCCTGTCCTCATTCTTACTTCCTATTCTTATTCTTATTCTTGTTGTCTTTCTTTTGCTTTGTTATATTTCATCTCAATCGTGGGTTGGCGAGGTACTACGTCGCAACACTGAGTTTTATGTAAAGTAGTCAGCTTAAAATATTACCATTTACCATTTACTGGTGGTGGACTACACGATGCGATAAACTTCAAAACCTCTAGAACTTTGTTTCAAGCTTCAAGTTACGTCTTTGTCGCGGTAATTCAGAGCCAAAGTCTAGTATCGTGTACTAAAGAAAATGAGTAATTTGAATGAATATAATCGTAATAGGCGTTTGCTTGTAAGTGTAATCGGTAGTCTGGGCGTTGCACTCATGTCATCCAAACCTCAGGCTTCTGTGGTAGGGCTGTCCTTAGTTAAATCCGGGTCCGTCGATGCTTGACTATCAAAAAGCAACCTCTCTTCCTCGGCAGAAAGAGTGAAAATTTTGTTTATTATGTTGGCACCCCATCGCCTGACCTTACGGAAATGGTGAGTATAAAAACGATGCTCTTGAAGAGCGACTAACTGGTTGAAATACATGTTCACGTTCGCCAAAGTCGTAGATGAAGATAGAGTAAATTCCAATTACTGACAACATACAGCTTAAAAACTTGTGAGTCCCATGTACGGTGAGAGCGACATACCAGGTATGATTCCGTACGAAATCAAACGCGAATATACATAGACCCATGGTGGCCGAAAATCATCCCCTGCACCTGTCATCTTTTTGGGTAGTGGTTGGGGATTCGTCGCAAGCAACCTTCGATGGAGTCCTCGATAGGATTTCGTCAATAAAGGTCTATGCATTCGTGAATAGATAGAAAGTCAGATGGACGACGCCAGGTTAGTTATATAGTTAGGATTAGTAGTAGAAATGTAATTATACAAAATAACACAGAAGATTGTTTTTTTGCCACGCTACCCCGGACCATCGGAATACCGGGCCGCGGGTAGACGACTGAAACTAGATTGAAAAGATTTATGTACTTAGTCGAAAGATACGCAGCGTCCCTTGCAAGGCTCGCCTTTAGGTAAAGTCAGTTCAATTATTTATGACCGTGCCAGCAGGAAATAAAACTGGAAACCTTGTAAGAAAGACTTTGCAATGTTATAAATAGAATACATTTATAGGAATGGTCCTCAAGTTCGAATGTGAATCTCGGAATTCCCTCATCTTATCCATCAATCATCTGAATCCACTAAAATGGCCCACATAAACACAGACAATGCACCCAACAACCTTTTCTCCGTCCCAGGTCATGGCAATTTGGCCACTAGTAGCAGACAAGGCAACAGTCAACTCTTCGTACATGAGTATCATTCAGCTGTCGACGCGCAGGAGCTAATGGCCACTGCACTCGCTCTTGTCAATCCACGCGGCAAGGGAATATACGCTACTGATGAGTCTCCAGATGTCATGACGGCTATTCTAAACGCAGTCGTGGACGATGGCAGTGAAAAGCAAATCAGTGAAGAGGAAAACAAGGCAATGCGAAGAAAATGGAAAGCATTCGCTTTTAAAGCCATTTCGAGTGGTCGGTATCTTTGCATACATGCAGAAAGACTTTTACCTGTTTTTGAATAGATTACGTTTCGGGAGCCATTTTGCATACAGAGACCCTCATCGACTTCAAACTCGCACCTATGCTTTCCGACAAGGGTATAATACCAGGTGTTCGCGCGAATGGAGAATTAACCCCAATCCCGCGCTCAGAACAGGAGTTCTTAGTTCAAGGTCTTGATAATCTTCTTCCCAGATTGCAAGCCGCTCGCGCGGCAGGCGCAAGATTTTCCAAATGGCGGGTGCCAATCGCATGCGGTTCAAAAGATACGGGTTACCCAAGTGAACTCTCTCTTGAAATTCAAGCGGATACGCTGGCGCAGTTTGCAGCTATCAGCCAGCAGGCGGGTTTGGTACCGATTGTAGAGCCTGACGTCGAGTTTTCGAGAGATGCTGATTTGGCACGAAGCGTGGAGGTGCATGGGAGAGCGATAAGCTTGATCTACGAAAGAATGAAGGCTCACGGAGTTCTTCTTGAAGGTAAGGACTGGGACCAACGAAGCATGTTTACACCAAGATTGAATGTTCCAGGATCACTGATCAAGCCATCATTTCCGCAACCTGGCTGTAAACACTCCTCTAGAGGAAACGCAATCGCGAAAGACATAGCTTTGGCCACGGCTACGATGTTGTTGCGATCAGTTCCCATTGCAGTTCCCGGTATATTATTCTTATCTGGTAGGAAATTAATATGCCAAATGAGATCAAAGTCCTCATTCCCTTGCAGGCGGACTGCCTTCATCGATCGCGACAGAACCTTTCAGCGTTGAATGCTCTAGTGCTGTCCTCAGATCCTCAATCCGCCTTACGTAGGTTGCCTAATATGTCCTTCTCTTTTGGACGAGCCTTGCAAGGCGAGCCGATAAAACATTGGGCCAAAGGAGACGAGACAGAAGGTAGGAAAGCGTTCGAGAAATGGTCAAAGGCATGCTGGCATGCAGCAAGAGGCGAAGTATTGTAGGTGGCAGATGATGTCTTGTTTGGTTAAGATACAAATTCTCGGTATGACTTGTGTTGTTGTACATAGCTCTGCTATTGTGTTCCTCTGGTTTCTGTATGGCATAAAAAAGAATCAAGGTGAAAGTCTTTCTATCGTCCAATTTTTGTGATCTTCTGTATGATCCTCTTTGCGAAGGTACCGAATGCGGTCGTGAAGGCGAGACGGCTTTCCGCACCAAAATTCAACCTCACTGAGCAACGTGATACAGCAAATACGAGCATTTAGACTATAAAGGAGCTTACTTTGGGATCACCCTCCAACCACCCCAAAAGTCAGGTGTGGGTACATCACCACCATCTTGACTTTCATGAACTCTGAAGCGATCCTGGAGCTTTTTAAGACGGGAATCTAGTTCGCTCTCTCCTATCACCGTGCTTTGTCTGCTCGCCCATGCACCTACACGACTTCCAATTGGACGGCTTTGGAAATATTCATCACTCTCTTTGTAAGTCAGTTTCTCTACCCGCCCAGTCACTCGCACGGAACGATGTATTTCACGCCAGTAGAAGACAAGAGCGGCATGCGGATTAGCTATAAGTTCATGTGATTTCCGGGACGTGTAGTTGGTGAAAAAAACAAAACCGCGAGCATCAACTTGTTTCAGTAGAACGATACGAGCCGAAGGGATTCCTGTAGGGGTAGCAGTTGAGAGTGACATCGCCTCAGGTTCCTGGACTTGGCCGCCCTCTACTGCTTGTTTGAACCAGAGACGAAATTGGTCAAGAGGAGAGGGCGAGACGCTTGACGGGGTAAGGTGCTCTGCAGTGACATACTGATGATGTGGGAGAACTTGAAGTTTATCAGGTTCTGGCTGGGAGAGCACAACGTCCATAGTTAGAGGTCTTGGCAGAAATCTGCGAACAATCAAAGAAAACATTGAGGCCGGCGATCGCCGACAGTCATCATTTCGTGAGGCGACAGGGCTGGTCTCTGCTGTCAACTTAGAAGCAGAATGTGCATCCTACATATTCAACGTTTTGTTTCACTGTTCTCTCGTATATAGGCACGTTGCAAATAAATTTTGAAAATTTCGCTTGTCAGATAGTCACTGTATGCGTTCGCTATTTATACATGTATGTGACATAGCTTGATCATTTAAGCGAAGTCACTCTCCTTCTTCATACGCTTGGGCTTTTGAGGGATCTCCAAACATGCTTCATTCTATATACGATTTGACGACTTTTTGTAGGAAGACGACTGGCGATGTACCTGCTAAACTTGTTGTATGTTCCCTTATATCAAATATTTGCACCCGGATACATCATTTTTGTTCGCAGGGAGCGTCAACGACCGTCATAGGCTCGAAAATGTACCTGTTTGTCAGTATATCATCTCCCTTTTCTGTTCTAGACTATAAGCCTTACTTATGGATAGGGAGGGAGGCTGGTAACGGAACGAAGGATGGTGTCGGACCTTTATGTGTTTGATTTGGATACGTTTCGATGGGAGCGAATACAGGCTTCCCCGCAAGATGATGTTCCCAGAGCTCGGTATTTTCATAGCACAGATGCTTGTATGGATTACACTCTTTCACCGCTGTTGAGCTGGACTTACTCGTCATAATAGGGAACAATCATCTCGTGGTATTCGGTGGCATGAGCAGCCAACCTGATTCAACCAATCCTGATGAACATTGCGTCTTAAATGACGTCCGTTTTTACAATCTGTCGACAAGGCATTGGCTGCCAGCATCACCGCCATTGCTGACACCAGGACCCTCTACTCCTCGCGCTCGCTACGCCCATCTGTCGTCTGTGACCGCTGATCGACTCTTTATCATCGGTGGCCAAGATTTCTTCAATACGTGGTTGGACGACGTTTGTGTCTTTGACCTTGTTTCCCAAATTTGGGTCCAAAGACGTGATTACCCTCGGCATTGTGGAACTTACCGGAGTGTGGCGGTATCGTCTACCACAGTCGTTCGATCGTCGCAGGATGAGCAGGCGTCTGATTCATCCTCGATCTTGGGACCGGCCGGTAATCGGTTCAAATCTTCTAAACCTCCATCGGACGACATAACATCGTCCGAAAGCCTAATTCATCTTCCCTATTCTGTTGCCCCCACCGAAGACCATCCCTGTGATATCTACCTTTACAGTAACTACAACGTTCGTTTCGATCCCATTCTTTGCACCCACCCCAAACTAACGAATTATTCAGTTTACTGATGTCAAGCGCGAGCTTGAAGTCTTTTCTCCTCTACCGGATGCGCATTTTGCAATTCAAGACCGTTCTTCAGCCATGTCAGGCACCACGTTCCCCCCAGGTCTCCGTTTTCCCACAGGCGCTATCTTGGGTACACATCTTATTATTGCGGGCACATATCTAGCCCATAGTTACCAATCTTTCTCTATCTGGGTTCTTGACCTAACTGCCATGACATGGTCCCGCATCGACCCCGGCAAAGCCATTGAAAGTGGTTCATGGTTCCGGGGCTGCTTATGGGCCGAGGCCAGTAAATTCCTAATATTCGGAAATCGACACGGAAATCTAGTGGACGACTACAATCGTCGACTTTTGAGCTGGGATCACGTTGCCGTTGTTGATTTGGAGGCTTTTGGTATTTACCAACCGCCTCCACTCAAACTCGATGTTCGGATGCAGGAGCTCGGTCTCGCAGCTCTTGAGGAGCGTGTGCTGACAGATTTCGATGTTATATGTGATGATGGCCGCAGAATATCTTGTTCGAGGAAAATTCTTGAAGATCGTTGGCCATGGTTCAAAGAACAAAGAAAGCAACTACTCAAAAGGGCGCAACACGCGTTGGAGTCATTACCTGTCTCAGTGATGCACATTCCACTGCCAGAACTTCCAGGAAAGTCGCCTGTGGATGAACCGCTAGATCCGCGTCTTACGCCTCGTTCATTTCACCTTTCTGAGCCATATCCTGTTACTTTGGCTCTTTTACAGTATTTCTATTCCCTTGCCCTAATCACACCTCTGCAACATGCGCCACCCGTTCTTAGCCAGCTCTTGATTCTGGCCACTAACTATCGTATTTCTCACCTCGAGATTCTGGTAAAGCACGCGATGCACCGTGCATTGGCACACGCGACATCTGTCGGCGTGTACGAGGTTGCAACACTGTGCAGTGGTCGCAGTTTACAAATTCGGTAGAGTGAATTGCCTTCTTATAGATAACAAATCTTACATTCACGATCAACAGTGCGCTGAAGACCGTGATGGTGTGTATTATTTTTCAATCTAATCTCGATCTTATTCACACTCTTTTTTATCAGTCATACACCCAAAAGCGTCCGTCAAAAAAGACGGACAAAGACACCGGCGGCAGTGCTAAATCAGCAGATGACGGAGAGGATGGAGGGGACGTAGGGAGTAACGGAGCCTCTAGTACAAAATACGTATCTCGTCCTCGGGGGACATCAGATGCGAAGTGGCGAAATATGATCGCTGGCGAGGGCAGTAGTTCAACATATAGTAAGTAGTATCTCAAAGTGTTTACAGGAGAACGGGATTTAACGGTATCTGAAAGATTCTCGGAGTCCTTAGCTATGGACAAATGGATCTATACCCGTAAGCACCCCTCCCCCAACTCAAACAGTGTTAGAATACTCAAAAATGCTTTACAGGCTACCAGGGTCTGGCAGCCCTTGAAGCTCCAAGCCTCAATAAACAACAATTACGCGGCTCTTTACATAACCTCTTCGCTGGCTTCAAAAAGATTCCAACGTCTTCTTTCCAACGTCTAGGAGTGATGCATCTATCGCAGATGGATCCAAAAGCTGGACAAGCAAATCACTACGAGTAATAATATCAACCCGACCGAAATTTATAACTTGTGTTCCACTTGAAGCAGACGAGCTTCTTTCTATGCTTTTCACGCGCTCAACCGCAGGACGTCTTCTTCACTATTTCTTCCCTGGTGTTCGTCTGCCTCTTCTCGAGTCTAATAGTGGCCTGGGGCAAACTGCTGAGGAAGAACGAGGAGAGGCATCTAAACTATGTCGGATAAAATGCCAAGTCGAATTATGGAACTCGGCATAGACGCAGCCCTTGAACCCCCGCCTATGCCGCATATATCCAATTCAAATCTTCATCATCTAGTGATTTCAAGCCAACTTGTATTCAAATTCAAATATCACTTATGTACAGTTGTTCCACGACGATAATTTATAGGTGTTGTCAAACACAAGCCATATACATTCAGCCTCAGTCGTTCAAGTTCCTTTATTTAAATGTAAGAATTTTACAAGTCAATCCACATGTGGTATTACTCCCAAGTTATTTGTGATCGTGGGAAGAATCTTTGGTATAAGTTAGCTGTGCCGTCACGGTTTCTTATATTCACCCTTCACGAATGCCTTCTACGCGCCAGGCGACCCCGGGACCCAGTTCGAGCCCAACTGGAAGTAGGGGTTGTCTACTTTCAGCCTCTCACGCGAAGAAAAGAGCTGGTTCGGAAGATGTCGAAGACGCCAGGCATAACAAGAAGATCAAAGTTGATGGAGAACCTTTATCCAACCTCTTGATGAACGCGAAAGACAAAAAGAAGAGAAAGAGGAGGAAGAAGAAACGTATCTCTGTTGTTGTTCCAGAGGCTGAACCAAAGGAAAGAGTAAAGTCAAGATCAAGGACGCCGTCTAACAAGCCGGTGAAGAATGAAACTGTCGCGAACGGATCTATGGACGATAGTAAGCATATGGCTAAAAACGAGGAACCTCCACCTAAAGTACGTGTCCTTACTGCAAACTCATATTTTAAACTAACCACAATGCGTGTAGTCATCGAACAAAGGAAAGGGCAAAGCTAGATCGAACTCTCCAACCTCGCAAGCACCTACTTCTTCATTATCTTCTGAAGTAGCTGTAGCATCCGGCTCCGCAGTTTCGAATGTGATTCTACCTGACTCGATTGACCATGCTTCGGAGATTGCCCGTCTCAAAGAACAAGTGGCATTGCAAGATAACGTACGTTGCTTGCTCATTATTGTAGTAATCGGTTAATATTGAGTCCATGCCTGTTCAGCTCCTCCAAAGGCACAAGGTTTACCTTACTCAGCATCAACAAGCTCTGACTTGTCAAATATGTCTCGATCTTATGCATAAACCTTTCGCCCTCGCTCCCTGTGGTCACATCACTTGTTACAACTGCTTGATTCGTTGGTTTACTGCACTACGAGGCCCCTATGCTGCTGGTGTCGCAAACGATAACGCCAACCCGTTACCTGAAAACGTTGATGAAGTTCAGCTAATCGTAAACAGCGCGGAGGCGAGACGAGGAACCTACCTTCGAAGGCGCAAAACTTGCCCTGTCTGTCGGGCCGCCGTTCTTCAGAGGCCTGTCGAGATGTGGGGTATTAAAGCCATGGTTGCTACTCTCGTCAACAGTGAACTTATGGATTTACCTGTTCCTATGGCTCCCACCAATTCTACCACTCCGGCGGGAGCGAGCAATAACGGCGACGCAAATAACGATCCATGGCGGTATATTTTCCAGCGCACCAACGCTCTGAACAATGCAATGCAAGGGCCGCAGGTGCAGGCTCAGGCTAATCGTGAACAAATGGGCATGTATGATTATGAAGATGGTGGTATTTTCCGCTGCATTGATTGTCTTCACGAGATTTGGGGAGGAGTGTGCTCAGGTTGTAGCCGTGGATATCCTGGCCACGAAAGGGATGACGACGACGATGACGACGACGACGTAGATCTCGACGGTGTAAATTATCTGTTCCAGCGGGGGGTGAGGCACCAAGCACACCACTTCTTACAAAACCTCCACGACGGGGAAGTAGATGATGAGGATGAGGATGGTTATGATCAATTTTGGGGCGAGGAGGAAGACGAGGATCACCCGCATGTTGGTCGTCGTCACCATCCAGCATATCCTGTGCATGAATACCTATTCTTAAGTGGTGATGAAGGAATGACTGACTCGGAAGAGGAGGGTGACAATCTGGAGGACTTCGACATTTACAATCCTTTCCAACCAGCTTTTCTTGGCCCGCCTGCCCTGGGAGGTATAGCCAGAATAGACGAGGGTTCTGATGATGAGGAGCATGAAAGTGATTATGGCGGTAGCTTCATTGATGATAATGAAGAGGAAGAAGGCGAAATTATAGATGATGGGCCCGAAGTCATTGAACTTGATGCATCGTCAGAAGAGGAGGAACGCACTTGCCCCCGTCGACTGCCACGAACTCGAATGCAGCAAAGGCGACGGCCACTGATTACAAGTGAGGACGAGGAGAACATTGTTGATATAGACGATGCTGAGGTCAACGAACTTCCAGCTATTCTGGCAAGGTACTTGGGTAGAAGGACGAGGAGTCCTGGTCGGAGGCATGCCGCTATGCTCTTAACAGACGATTCTCAGTCATCGGGTGAAAAACTTGACGATGATGAAGAGCTGGCACAATCTCAGGCAAGACCCAGGCGGGTCATGTCCGACGATGAATAATGCTTGCACTAGAAGTTGTACATATATACGATAATGCTTGCTCTAATAATCATTGAAGGATTGAAACCAACGAACAATCATCGCATCACCGCTCATAAATGATTCACAACTGGATCTCAATTTATTATTAATAGTTGATTTTAACTGTCTTGATATGACTGGATCCTATTATGTACAAAAAAGCCAAGGGGACAAGAATTACCTACCAAGTGTCAACGATAGCATGAATATCAGGTGTAGGAGAGCGAAACTCTGGAGGTGATGAGGCACCAGTCCCTGGGTCTCCATTGAGAAGAAACGACAGAGAGCTTGTGGATGAGCCTGCATTCGGTGGTATTGGGCTGGGGGCACGGACAATATTCGATGTGTCTTCCTGGACTTCTGGAATAGCAGGGGCCGTAATGTCGGCATTTACGTTCACGGTTGCTGGTGGTATAGGTGTCGTTACCTCAAGGAGCGAACGAGAAAACAAGTGGTTGACTATCAATCAAAATCATGAGTCCATGCAATGACCGGATAACAGAAAAAGGATCCTGACATTGTCGTGCATGACCTTGAAAAAACCAGTGCCGTCAGCTCTCTAAAACATTTTTTTGAAGAAAAGAACAGACCGTGATCTTCTTTGTGAAGAGTGCAGGAACTACCTTCCGGGCAATCATTTCGATTCATCATGCCTTCCTCCAAAAATCCTTTCTGACGTTCTCGTATCCACCAATCTTTCAAACCCCAGAGAAGGACTTCAACAGCGCACGGGCGGCAAATCTTATTTCGCGGCGCATTTGCATTGGGTTCGGTTCCAGGGGTTACGCCATGAACATCAGCGAATACTTCGAGCTCGATAAGAGTCGTAAAACCTCGCGGTTGTTTCTGAATAAACTGGACAACCTGTACATATCAATGAGTGTGGAGTGTTTTGTGAGAGGACAAGAACACTGACTTCGCGATAGATGTGGCGAGGTGTCAGTCGTTGGGTTTCCAGGTACTCGAGCATGATATCTACTTCAACAGTATTTCCATCAAAACATTCGTAGACATCGGAAGATTGAATCATATCAGCAAGAGTGGCCATCCCGTGCGGCTGTTGGGACATGATTGATGTTGCAGAACATCGGTCTTGTACACCAATGCCACAGAATGAGACCAGACAAAGATCACACCGGGTAGTTGTAGGCGCTCGAAGAGCAAGTAGGTTTTCACTAAACGGAATAGGCTGAGTCATCCATTCACTCAATAGAGATAAGATATACCAATTGCCGCAGTGAGCATGACCAGGAGGTACCCCATCGTCGACATGCCAAGGGTCCGGATCAGTATTGGGGTCCGGAATAGGTTGAGGACATCTCCAATCATAAGGGTTACCAGGTACACAGTGTGGACAGGGGTGAACATATTCAGTGCTTCGATTTACATCAGGAGGTGGTGAGGCTTCTCTTGGTGGTGGAAGCTGCAAAGATAATAGTTAGGGTCTTAAATACTACAAGGCGTTTAGAAATAGCTGACGCGTAGTGAGTGTCCGGCTTTGTAAATTTCATCAGCTTGTTGTCTCTCTCTCTCTGTTCGTGCTTTGTGAGGGGCAGCACGAAGCAGAGCATCGATTACTGATTGTAAACCACGGAATGGCATCGCAACTGTAGACAGACCGCGACACGCAGGACAATTTGTGCCGCCATTCTGTAGGAGGAATAATGATTAACGACATTTGAGACAAAGGCATAAGGTTGAGGGTAATGCTTGAAATTATCAAATCAGTACTTACGCGAATCCAAAGAACACAACAGCTAAGATATTTCATGAGTGAAGATGCATTTCAATCGCGTGAGCATAGACCCGTACCTGCCACAAAAGAAATGTTGACAAGGCATCACAAGAACTGGCTTGTATACCAATTCCGAGCAGCATCCACACTGCAATTCTTGTGCCAAATCGTCTACGAAGTTGATGTTACTTTCAAAGAGACTGGGCGATGGGCGATGGGCCATATCTCCAGGTTCCTCCTTTAATCTCTTGCGACTGTTATCCTCGGGGCACTCGAAGGACGAGGAGGCTCTTCGTTTTAGCGAGCTTGAGGATTGCGTAGAAAGTGGGGCAAGTATTTGTGACAATCGAGGCGAGCTGGGTGTGGTCACTGTGGATAAATCGTCTCCTTGGCTCATGGTTTACAAATGTTTGACAGTTGGTGGTACTTGGTTAAGGAGGCAAGGGCCGTCTGCCGAGACCTTCGCTTGCTCAAGGTGCCACAATTCCGCTTTCGGTAATCATATTCGTCACGAACCAACAAAAGAAAACTACTTGATACATTTAGAGAGAAAAGAGATTTGCTTGATACAGCGTTCTCGTTTGCGAATCCAATGGGTATACTATACATAAAGCACAACCCAAAAGGTAATAATTAAAACACCATTCAAACCAATGCCTCCGGAGATGATGGTGGGAGTGACAGATCGCATGGCGAGGGTGGTTCAACGCCAGCCAGGAAACAAGCATTGGCCACTTTTTCGCGAAGTGATTCATACCGATGTCGTTGTTCTGGAGATCAAACCATATCAACAATGATTCTCCAATTTGCGAAACAAAAACTCACCAGGACAGGGCCACAAAGCAGTCAAACTAAACAAGCCGATATTAGAGCGTTGTTCAATAGAAAAATTCTCAGAGAATACGCACTAGTCAATGGCAGGGATTAACGCCTTGCAGACGTCCAAGGCGACTATGAGAGTCTTATCACATTGCCACAGAGACAGTGCGCTAGGATAAAAAAATTCAGCTTACGAAGGTATCAAAATTTCAATTGCAACGAACCGATGAATCTGGCCCATAAACCAGAAAACGAAGAATGGCCTTCGAGCAAGCAAATTGTTCGAATTGCCAGTGATGGTGTGAAGACCATACATGAATCGCTGTGCAATGGTCGCTTGATGCGTCACTAATAAAATAATGTTGGTAAGAGCACAAATAGCACAAGACTTGTACTTACACCATTCTTCCGCTTTATTGCGATGGAACAAGCCGCTGACGCTCCTGTGTTGGACAAAGTCAGATGAATCGACTCGTGTTCGAAGAGTAAGATAAAAACATACGCAGTCACAAGAGGAACGTACCGTTGGAATTCGTTCGAAATGCACATGCGGGTACTGGAAGAGGATATCGTCAGATACTGATTTTGATCAAGGTTTAATATATATTTAACCCACTTGAAAATGTACTCTCGAGCCTGGAAGAGAAACGTACGTTCAATAGCACAAGTGTGTTTATTGAGAGCCACCTCGAGACTATCTGCCTCAAGCCAAGCTTTTACTGCAAACTGGGCTTTGTCATTCTCCGCTACGTGGTTATTGTTGCGCATGCGGATACAACCATGCCAGAGGAGGAACGAGCGGTCATATAATGCCCAAATGGTATCTTTGGAAGAATACCCAGATAACGTAGGCGAACGAGCAATAGACTCGCCCGAGAAAAGAAGTGCATACTAGTTTGCAATATCAGCCACTGGAGCAATAAAATTCATCGGGATTGACTGACATTGGCAGGATCGGAAATAAACAAATCAAGACCTTGTGAACGATGCGCAGTCGTGTATGATATATGACCGGCAGCCAAAATCATAGAACTCCAACAGAGTCGTCGACAGGATTCCTTGCGAATCTCACCCTCTGTCCAAGAATCACCCCAAGCTGGAGTGGATCCCCACAAGGGTGCATGCTCAGCCGCTGAAGGCCAATGTTCTCCAAGCGTAATCCGTTGGCAGGAGCATCCTTTTTCATTCGCTGAATGGCCTTCTGCAGAAGCACGTGACAGAGGGTCAGCAGGAAACCATATGGTGTGTTCCTTCAGTGAACTGACAGCTGGGACCGTTCCAGGAGAGAACAGGGTGGTGTTAGGATCGTCAGCGTCAACCAAAGTAAGTGAGAGGCTGTGAATGATGGAGTCTAACATAACCATTGAAGATGTAGACCTCTCCGACGAATGCCTAGGGTGCGCACAAACTTCAAACAGAGAGAGAAGCTACGATATGTCAGGAAATAGAAGGGAGTGATTGGATACTTGACAACGTACCCAAGCAGCCTGAGCAAGGGTCTCATCAATCCAACCTGCGTTGAAACTTGCGTCCATCGCGGCTTGCGCTTCGTCTCTGAATCGTAGGGCACGCTCACGACCCTCCTTACCAAAACCAACCTCAGAGCTCTGCCAGAATGTTGCCATGGCAAGAAGTGCAAGGACCAAACTAGGTTGGATTCGCTCCCTCTTGACTGGATCACAAAAGTTGCCGAAAAAACTCGGGATATGGAAAAATGAGAACCAATAATTTGACGCCCTGAATAGGAAACGTAGATCGGAAGTGATGCTTTGTGCGGTAGACTCTCGTTGAGACGCAGAGAGGACTTGAAGATGCTTGGACGTTGGCGAGAGATAGAGGGACAAAAGCGAGTCCCACCATATTTTACGGGCGAAGGTAAGAGATGGCTCACTGCCGATTTCTGGACTTGAATCCTGTTGTTCTTGGTCATCTTGGTCAACCTCAGTAATATAGCCCCGATTCGTATCAGCGTAAGGTGATGTGATCGAGGACATATCGTACGCATGATATGGATTGATCTGACGAACGAAGAAAAATGTTTAAAAATCAAGTTCTTCTCTAATAGCTGGTACGTACAGAAGAAACCGAATTCCTGACGCTTGACAGACCCTCAACGTCAAGGAGTCCAGGACATTCAACCAAACGGTGACATCCACATTCAGGAGAGTAAGAGCGACCGTAGTGGGGAACTGGTACAAATTCAGCAGCATTGCTGTCAGAGTGATTGTTGGGAGATCCGGGAGAAAGTGTGAGAGCCATAGTACTTGCTATGTCAGCTCCGCGCATTGGAGTGGGATCCACGGTCATGTCATGGCGCGCTTGGAGTTGTTGAGGGTTTGTTTGGTCCGAGTCCAAGGTAGAATCAGCACGGCCTCTACGACGCCGACGAGAGGGAACATCGTTCTTATCGACGTCATTCCTAACGTCTCTCGCCATGCGCTGACGAGCACCAGGTGTTTTATCAGGGCCACGACGCTTTGGGATAGCGTCGTAATTACACTCGCTATTTCCATTGGTACGGCGCCCGCAGTTGTGGCAGACGGGCTTGGCCCCATCACAACGTATTTTGCGAGTTCGGCTAGATATAAATCTTGAAAATCAGGAACTGTAAAATTTGATAGATACATGAGACAAACCATTGCAGACAAGCGACGTAAACTCGAGATCGAGGTTTTCCCTGAGTTGTAGGAGGTTGGTCAGGTGCCAGCTCAATCCGTGGTTTTTCGCGCCGAGCCTTGCGAGGTTTTGGATGTTCTGGAGATGAGGCTTGCCCACCTCCAGGCCATATTTCAGAATCGCCTGAGTGTTCTGATGCAGAACCAATGGGAGCAGAGCGCTGCTTTGGAGAGAATGATTGATGATAAGATGCTAAAGATATGTTGTCAAGCACGTTTGGCCGTTTGAGGTGGGCGGGCCCTACAAGATCCAATTGCCCAGATTCCAGTTGTTGGTGGCCATGATAATGAATATGAGGTGAGACATGGGGACCAGACGAGCTATTAGCACGACGATCATAGGACTGGCTGAACGTGGCGATTGGCGAGAGGGATTCCCTGCTGTCATACCCCAGGTCACCGATATTGCGCTCACTATTATGATAGAGCTGAGGGGAATTTTCACTGTGGTGTGGGTACAACTCGGTACGGCTGTGTTCCCCGGTGAACGGACGTGGGTTGGAGTCGTGGAACGGAAGAGAGAGATGGGATGGGAGAGGACCTGGAAGATAATACTCTTGGGGACGGTAATGGGGGTGGGACTGAGATTGGGAACGTTGACGAGAATTGCTACTGAGAGTGAACATGTTAAACGAGTTGAATACAATTTAGAGACCGGCTGAGATAAAAGAGAGGAAGGCGACAGCTGAGTTCCTGATCAACATTTTTTATTAGATATACTCATGTGACATGTGACATCCTCTTCATGGTGATCGATCGACGATCATATGTACCCAATATCACGTGATAAAGCGTGACAATACTAAGTATAGGGCATCTGAAAATGGGGAAATATAATCACGCAGGGTTCAAGAGATTGACCTGAGCGACCCGTTTATTTATTAAAGGCTTTTAACAAATGCCTATAGCTTTTCCGTGGATTGAACGGGACCACAGGCAGCATGGGCAAGAAAGAAATACCACGCACACAGGGTTCTTCCTGCAGGACTTCTTTTGATGCTCCCGCTGTAATAGACGACTTCTTTGTTATTTTAACACACACACTGAGATCTTATCGTCTTGGTTGGCATTGATCTACTTTATAAGACTTTTAATGGACAAATAACACTGGAAACAGTTTTGTAAAAAAATTTGTTGAATTAAAGCTATGTGCCTGCGTGCTGAGAGTGCAAAATAATTGTTGTGAAGGATTCGCAAAGGCGTGGTGGCGGGCCGAAAAAGTCATAATCATTTCACTGCACGTGATGTGGGGATGCTTATGCATCTCACACAAGTTATTTCTACCACCATTCAAGTTTGAAATTGTATAAACTCTTTCTTTTCCTCTCATTTCCCTGCTTCAAAGAGCCAGTACAAGGACCCCAGCTACTCCCTGTTCCTAGCAATCTCCAAGTTCAATTTCACTCTGTGAAATCCTCATTATTATGCCTTATGAGGCTTAGTTGGGGTTCCCCACACGCTTCTTTCCCTAACCCCGGTCATTATACTTATATTTTTAGAACTTAAGGTTTTGACTTGTTTCCACGTGGTATTGACGGAAATAGACATCAGACTGTTGACTACAAGACCTTTCATCGCAATTTATGGGAGTTGGACATTGGGCGTTGACACGTGGACGCCTTATCCTCGCGTCTCTGGAATTGAACTCCAAGTCAGACTGGCAATCAAGAGCAAGAAACGAAGCTTTACCCCTCTACGACACTCAATTTTGCAACGTCCGTCACTTAACGGTATGAAACCGCTCAGTCGAAACATTCCCCGCCGTGGTACATTGCTTTTTAGTCTGAGAAAGATCAGCGTCCTTTTTCACTTACCGCTTTCTCCCAAGGTATGAAATTCTGGAATCCGATATTAATCGCTGCGTTTTCCGGAAGTCTTTTCCTTTTCTCTCGAGCGTTTCTTTCCTCTGGACAGCATAGTGGTCACTTAGCCTCCTTGAACTTGACGAAAAGCTATGAAACTGGTCAAATTGACTCGACCTTAAGTTTATCAACTGCAAAACCTGGAGTGCTTCATAAAGTCTTGCTTCCGACATGGGACACCGTCGATAGCATCAAAAACAGAACCTCAAATATTTCTAGAGTCGGGTTCTCTGGGGGACGGGAGCTCCCAAGTGGTGACACCGTCTTTAACGCCTGTAATGAGGAATAACGTGTTGGATTGGAGTATCAATCGGTCGTTTTCTTCACGTCCTCAATTCCAATTGCGTGCAAGTCGCCCAAGGACGGCGTTCCTGACAACAACATCGACAAAATCTACGACTCCGAAGCAAGGCCCTCTTTCAATCCAGGATATGACCCTCTGGAGCTGGATCCCTTTTTCTCCATGGAAGAATCTGGTGATAGAGGACAAGGACAAATATTCGCTCTCAAAATCTGGCTTGACCCAAAAGAATTTTCACGGGCTAAAACCGGCAAGTTAGGAACCTGTCAAGCGTCAAGTGGAGTCAGATGTTGGTCTGATGGCCATACCCACCATGGGGTCTAGATCCCAACGATTCTTCTCCTATTTTTGTCAACTCAAGTTCCTTCTGTGAGGTCATTGATATCATCATGCGCGAGTTGTATCTGTAGAACTTTCCGCCAAAATAAGCAAATAGCAACGTAACATTTGTGATATTTCAAGTTGTGACGAAGAGCGTGACTGTGTCACGAATCATCTTGAATTTATTCTCAAGAGTCAAGATAGTGAATGATTGACAATCGATTGTGCTTGAGATTTATCATAGAAATTGCAGCCTGCGAAAGTATTAATGATTTCCATTTGGAATTATAGACTTGTTTTCCTCTCTGTAAAGAATAATAGCTGTATCAATGACCAGCAAACCTTCTCCAAAATCTCATCTAATTTCGGTGGTCGAGCTCGGTTCGGCGTTGTGGGATAGTCTCTTGGAATAACAAAGAAGCAAGAGCTCACATGGGAGGCACCTTTGTCCTCCTCTCGAGTCTCCCGTGAAAATTTCAAGTTTGTGATTGACCAGTCTGAGTGCTGAATGAATAACTCGTCAAATCCAATGGTGCAAGTCAGGTCCTTTGGTTGTTCAAGCACCGTCAACTCACGACAGTAGGGTACCTGGTACTCATTATGTGGGATGGCGACCTCGTGTGGAGCCTTCGCCTTGACATTGAAATATGTGGCAGCCGCACTTGGAAGACCTTGCGATAATGCACAGTAGAGTTGTTCTCGTGTCAACAAAGGGTAGTTGCCAGAGTGGTTTAGTGATATGTGGAGCAATAGTGGGAACAGTAACCTCTGCTCCTCCAACAATGATGAAGTTGTATATCATCATACAAGAGTCGGAAAATGTCAGAAGGCGATCACCTGGAGAAGGCGGATAGACCCCTGAAGATTGGCATGTTATCAGCAAATAAAAACAAAAAATACACACACTATGAGCATGCCCGGAAATATGATGGCTTTACAATGTATCGAGGATGTTAATTGTTCCCAATCAAAAACTTCAATGTAAGAAAGTCATGTCGACGCTGCATACGTGCGAACAAGTTTCAATGCAATGCACTGCCCGTAATGCTGCTATCGTCGTGTGCTGGAACCGTGCGAAGGCGATTGGGTGTTAACCGTCGGTATTGTGACCCGTTAGAGTGACTTATAAGATGTGAAATTTGAGACGATACAAAGAAGACATTGAAGAAGATCAGTCATGTTTCATTGACAAGATTACCGTGGCTCACCATAATACAAGGCGTCGGGGCCGACAGAGCCATGGTAAATGTGAGATTGGGAGACCCTTTTGCCGACTCCATATCGATGGCTATATGATGCACGGGTTACTCATCCTCATCATCTGGCGGTATCAAAGGATTTCCTAAATTTCCTTTTAAGATTGACGCATCTAGATCAAATGTCGTGACGGAGCCATCCCCACCGCCAACAAGAAGCTATCTGCCGCCTGGAAAATGTTATGTAGAAATTCCTGAAATACACTCCACTCCGTCGGTGCAGCTCTGGGCGAATCAGAGTTTGTGCTTGAGTTGATCCTCTTCTACATTGGATTGAGATAAGATGCTAGGGCCAGCGTTGCAGTCGGTGAGATCCCTCCTGCACCATAATGATATTGGGGGCTCTATGGTCTGGGTGTCTGGGTGTAAAGGGCGTGAATATCAATTTGGGATGCTATCCCCTCGAAAGAGAACCTTTTGACTTGGAACTCACGACTATGAGTGGCGATACCTCGACAAGGAACTAGGTCGCGATGCTATCAAACAAAATTTCACTCCACAAGCTCCTAAAATGGAAATGAAATGAAATGCATTTTCACTGACTAGTTACATAAGCAACTCACCAGAACCATCAACGACGGACTGTTTTTACAGGAGACTAGCAGAATCACAATATTCAATCCCGCATAACTGTTGTGTCAAAACAAACTATTGGCTCATCTCTCCATCAAAGATTCGACGCCTCCATCCTCTGGACCTCTCTGCATTCGCATCTACTAGTATTGGCATCAACTCTTGTGGAGCTCAACACCTTGAAGACGCAGCGAAGGGTAAAACGTAAACCGTCTTAAAGAATCATCTAAAGAATCGATTATGTCTAGGCACTCTCGTTCTCCTCAAAGGCGTATCCGCCGTGATGATGACGAATTACGCGAATCGAGTGTGCATCGATATGATTCTCATAAGAAACGGGCGAATGAAGGAGATAGAGGCTACGACAGACGGCCCAGGGATAAAGGCTCGTCGACATGGGACAGAGATGACAAGAGGAGCCGAAGAGGTGATGAACGATTGCCCGGGCGTGACCATCGAGACTATCGTGAACGAGACCGAGAACGTGAACGGGAAAGAGATAGAGATCGTTATGACAGGCGGAATAGAGACAAGGAATATGGTTCATCGCGGATTCAACGTCGTTCTGCGTCTCCTCCATCTCGAACTTCAAGACCGCGTGATGTGCGATCACGGTCTGGCTCAGTGATTGGAGAACCCTCTCCTGTGGATAAAGGGAAACCGAATATGGCACCATCTGGGCTTCTTGCCGCTGAGACTAACACAGTGAAAGCTGTAGATGGGACCAGCACTGTTCTCAAGTACAATGAACCTCCAGAAGCGAGGAAGCCTGTGTTGGGATGGAGGTTATACGTGTTTAAAGATGCTGAACAAGTTGGCGAGTATTTCTAACCTGTTCACCTCTTATTTTTAGTCTAAATGTGGGTGTAGAACTTCTGCATATTCACAGGCAAAGTGCATATTTGATTGGCAGGGATCGTTTGGTTGCTGATATCGCGGTGGACCATCTGTCGTGTTCAAAGCAACATGCTGCCATACAATGTGTGTGAGATCATCATTATTCAACTTTCAGCGTTTCTCATGAACTTTTAGACCGATATATCCAAGAAAAGGATGAGGTTGGAACTTCAAAGGGAGTCATCAAGTGCGTAACGCGCCTTCGCGGATTGTACTAATACTCAAATTTAATGCTGGCAGACCTTTTGTGATCGACCTGGAGTCGACGAACGGGACTATTGTTAATGATGAAGCGATACCTGCTGCACGATACTATGAGCTTAAAACTGGAGATGGTATGTTTTCAATAATTCCGGAACTACTATGTATCTTTCTGATTTATGATTGATCAGTTATAAAGTTCGGGCTATCTACCAGAGAATATGTCATTCTTCATGACGAAGTATAATAACCTTTAGACTTGTTCTAGTACATTTTATGATGTGATGTACTTAGATATCTTATCTTTGCCAAAGTATCTGATATGCATCTGATCACGAACCTCGGTGATTTCCTGAGGCCAAAGCCTTTGTTGTGGCCTCGTGCTGACCCTCGTGTCAAAACCTGTGTCGGCTCTCTCACGGTGTATTTCCCTCGATATAATCACAACCTCATCGTTTACTGCACATTCACTGTATGGCTCAAGCAAAGTTCTACTTGTGTTCAAGATACACAATAAACTCCATTTTTCTTTCTCTTTTTCTTTGTGTTTGTGCGTTTTCTATGGCAATGGTTACATGAATCAGCATTTCTCCAATAAAGGGTCTTTTGTCCTTGTGATCACAAATCCCGCTTCTCCGTGTTTGGCCAGACGCCAGCACGAGGCGGACTTGATGTGATAATAACGGGGGGTGACAAAAGATACAGCGACGCGCTTTGGCAAGAACTTGGACTATCACTGTTTCTATAAAATCCCTCGATAAAAACAATGGAGTCTCAGTATCCCATCCAATATGTTCACCTATTTCAACGATGGTCTTAATCAATTCAACTTGAACGTCTTCTCCGATTCCTCCTCTCTACTCGATGACACAATTCCCCTTGACCCTCATGTCTTCTCTGCCTATATCAAATTCTCAGAAGATTCCCAGACCGTCACCGACAGGGCCTATAGCCCATTCGACACGTCTTCCGACTCTAGTTCCTCACCATCAGTGAACACCCCAGAGGCTGGCAACGACTCCGACTCGAACCATTCGACTTTTGAACAATCAAATGTCCTTACATCGTGTGTTCTTTATTTTTTCTTTACACAAAATCAATATTTACCTTCGCTTAGGGAATTTGAAAAGGACGTTGGCACATCCATCACTGCTGCAAGGCGAAGATCCTGGAGATCTTTCCGCCGCACCCTTCCAGCGAATTTACCAATTGCACCAGAAGATGCCTTGTACGATATCCCAGAGCAACCGCCCCAGCTCTTCAGGCGCCGATCATCCGCTACAAAACATTCGATTATCAAGACACCCCCCCGCCGTCGCCCCTTGACTCCACCCATATTCTCTGGCTCTGATCAAGATGCGGATGGCGAAAGCGATGATGGTGGATCCGACGACGAGTATATCCCACCTCCCAATCTAGACGTCCAGACCACCCAGAACTTGAAGCGTCGTCGCTCAGGCTCTCTATCTCGACGCGTCGAGACTTCCACAAGGCCTTCTTTGCCTTCGAACTCGACCTACTCTTCCCACAGCACGGCGAAACGTGTTCGTCTGGCTCCCTCATCTCGCAATAAGCAAGCCTCCCAAGCCACCTCGATGGCCATTACCCGAGTCGTGAACAACAACCTCATCGAACAGACCAACTTCATTTGTCCCGAGTGCGGTTGGAGGCAGATTAACAAACGAGTTCCTGATTTCAAGCGTCACCTCAAAACCCATTTGCGTCCGAGGGATGACGATCATACTTCAGGATACTGGTGCAAAGGCGTTCGTGTCGAAGACGCCAGAGAATATGCCATTCAACCCGACGCTACACCTTACAGGTTCCTGGACCACGATAGGATAGGTGGCTGCATGCGCACTTTCAGTCGTCGTGATGCTCTCAAACGACACCTCGACAACGCCAATATCTCATGCATCGCAGAAATGTTGGAATAGTTCACATATACTAATAGTCTCTTTTCGTTCTTTTTCGTTCTTGTTTTCATATTCCCCTCTATGCAGCATAAACGCGTTAACAAGCTCTCTTCTTGAATAATTAATATGTAACCTTTACAACTTACTTCACACTTGATATAATTATATTAATGACGAAACCATATACGCCTCAGTGTGTGCAAATAAGTTAAGTATAGTAGAGAGGTCTGAAAAGTCGCCCATGTTAGGACGGTTTCCACTCAGATTGTGCTGAACAACCGCGTTAATGGCTCTACTTCTTGCTTTTTATCCGTCGAGAGCGTATCCGTTTTCCATTTTGGACCTTGGGTCCCCATCTGAAACAAAATACTTTGGTACAAGGTCTGTCGAGAGAGAGAAAAAAGGCACTTACCCTCGTATCGTCTTTTTAGGAGGCAATTCATGGGCAAATCCTCTGATTGGGTAGCCTAAGCGATACTTTTCCATACACCACAAAATATATCTGAGCAAAAAACAACAAAAAAAGGATGAGTGAAGACACTTTTTTTAAATTTTATTTATGTAAAAAGAAAACCAAAAAAAAAAAAAAGGAACTTTAAATCATCAAAATGCATTTACCTCCGGTCTCGAACAGATACTCCATCCTTCCTTAGCAAAAGTCCATCCTTCTTCCAAAACTCTTCCCAACTTTCCACTGATAACTTAGTTTCACAAGAACGACCAATAGCTTTCAAGAAATCGGCTGGTGACTTGATGGATTCGAGGTGGTAATTCGGGCGGGGTACTTGAGGAAGCGTCACGCTTGGGTCCCGGATGGGGGGAACTGGCGTAGGTGCAGCTCTGCTATTGATTGAACGCGAAAGGGATGGGATGGCGCCCCATAGACGCGATGCTAAGCTACGAAGTTGCAAGGTCATGAACTCAAAAAAGGAACGTGACTTGTGACTACCTTGACGAAATGACCATTTTCTTGACATATCTCTGGGAAAAAGTGGAATTTTGGGAAATATCTCTGGTGACATTGTGGCCTACCCTTTTAACAATCCTAAACACTGCACTTCTCAAAATTTAGCCCTTTGACATCCTAGAAGCTTTGCAACTAGTAGACTCAGCGAACACTGTTAGACTAAGTTAGTCTAGGAGGAACCTCCAAAGATTATATTAATATAATGCACGGAGGTAACGATGAATCACAATGTCATCTAAAACACTGGCGCATCTCGTAAGAACAACCGCGCCTCTTCCTTCTTAACCCATCGGGCAACTGCGTTTGCCGCACCCACTGCTGCACTCTTAGGTAGGAGTGGAGAGAGGGCGATATATAATTCAAACGGTTGGGTTATCTATGAGAAGCATAAGAAGATGGAAGTAAATCGATGAAGTTGCAAAGTTTTTACCCATCCCATGACACTCTCTTCGTTTGTCCGGATATATTGCAATTTTAAACCTGCTTGCTGTCCCGACTTGCCGTGAATCGAATCGTGCAGGATATGGTACAGCGTCGCGATCCTGCTGACCCAATCAACGAGAAGAAGCAAAAGAAGACATAGAATGAACCTTTTCCTTGCCTGTGGCTGGTCGTAGGGGTCTTCGAAAATCGGTTGTGTTATTTGTACCTGTGCCCGGGATTTGTACACAAAGTGTCGTAGACCGGGTATACCTAACCCAGAAACAGAGTACTCAATTTGCTTGCTCTGGTAGGCATTGACGAGTGCAGCCAATGTTCCATCGACATTCAATTTCTGAAATGCGATAATAAGTTGCGCTGTGCCAGAGGTTGGAAAGATGTATTACATTGATCACAGAGTCGCACCATCCCCTGATGACATCGAATTCCCCACCTCCGCTGATGCAAACGAAGGCGATACCTGATTCATCGAGCCCAACCTGAGCTTCAGGTTGACTCTTCTCTTCGGTCCGAGCGCATTCTACTGATTTGGTAGAGTCTCGATCATCGTGCGAGGGCGAGGCAGTAACGTCTGAGAGATGGACATTGTTATCCTTTCGGATAAAAGTGACGTATGCGTTAACAAAACCTCCAGCGTTGAATTTGGGTAGGCAGACTGGAATCCAAGACGAAGCAGCTGGCGAATTGAAAATAGATGGCGAGTGGATTGTATTCATGATGACATGCAGATCTAAATCGCGGCTTCAGCTGGGTGCCAAAATTGAGTTGAGAGGCATACCTGCCGGGTGTATTGAATGCTTCCTCGGCCTAATCAAGGTGACGACGCGATTATTGGCGATAAGAATAACATATAACATGTCCTTCAAAAACGAGGTAAATGCCAGGATGATAAATGAATGAAAAGATGCATACTTTCATCTTGGAACTTGGGACTAAGGATTCGGCGATCCTCTTCCGCAGATTGGGGTCCAACTTGAGACAGTTGAGAGCCGACATGGTCATAGCCATATCGAACTCCAATCTAAATAACATTGAGCTCATAAAGGATTCGGCACCTATGTGACACATCGTTCAGGCGCGCACTTCTTCCACTCAATGAAACTTACCATTTAAGAGACGTCTCAGGTCAAAATTAGTTCTTCTTTCGAATATTCGTTTAAGTTGTGCCCCGCTGACGATGCTGAGAATTTGTAAATGCAGATACTCGAGGTGCGCTCTTGTCTTCCTTCACAAGACGCGTGATTAGGTGTCCTGACCAACAATGACAAAGAGGGAAACATACAACAGATTCGGGTTCTCCCCACGACGATACGCCAACATAATAAAGAGGTGGCCGGAGTAAAAATGTTATACGTGTTCTTCCTGCGTTAATGGACCGCAGCTTATCGTTATCATCCAGGAACACGGATATTAGAGCTTGCATAATTCCGATTGTAGAGGCCATGTCGTCCTGGTCTCCACCTCCAGGCCGACTGAATTGATATAGTTAACGTGAGCGCAACACAGTAGAAGAAATAGTAGGTACCTAATATAGACCGGCTTTCCGGCATCAGTGAGCACAAAATATTCTCTTGGGGGATATAGAGATACTGAAATTTCGAGTGAAACTTGGTAGACAAACCACAAAACTTGGATTATCTACCTGCATTGAAGGATAACTCGTGAATATCTGAAGGATTCACCTCATGAGAACGTGGAACTTCTACGCTTCGTATATACGAATAAGAACAATGAACTCGGAATTATATCAAAGACCGAGCTGCTGACCTGACCTATGGTTCAGACTTCGTCTGAGCTGATCTCGCAGAAGCTGCTTCTGCCTCTCACTTGAAGTAGACACAAACGCTTTATCAATTGTCTCAACGTCTGTTTGGTCTACTTCGGCGTCAATATCTTGAATCAAAATGCCTTCTCCCGGATCCATATCAATCACGGAAGAACTATCTAGAAGGTAGTCAGCACTTTGCATTACTTCCAGTTGTGATGTCGTGGTGTGGCTACGAGTATTGAAACTAGAAAGCGATGGCGATGGGCGTAAGGTGGGAGAGATTTTCAATTGCAATGGGCTGCCTGCCCGTGAGAGGGTGCGTGAGCGAGGCGTACCGATCATACTGTGAATACAGTGAATATGGCCTGTGGGCATTATGTAATCAGTTGCGTCGCTTGACTTGCCGACAATGATACAATCTTGGTCAAACTCAACATACCTTATGGCACCATTAATTTATAATCATTACATTACTAAACCCTTCACGTCCCGTCCACTATCTGGAACTCCTGGAGCGGTGAGAACTCACACTCTGGAATCCTCGAAAAGCAGATTAATGCACATTCACTTATGGTAATATACAAAATGCAACACCAGCACTTAAACATCAGTTAAATAATTGTCAGAAGAGAATACAACTATTTCCAAGGATCAAAAATAACTTTGCCGACTTCGCCTTTATCGAATGCACGATAGCTTTCTGCAGCTTGACTGAAGTCAACAACCCTATCAATCAGGCTAGCAGGTTGCCCGACGCCACCGAAAATGTCTTGTCGCTTGACTGTCAAAGGATTTCTTTCTTTAAAAAAAGAGTAGATGGCGTTAGAATTGAGCTGAGACTCACCCAATAGGTCAAATGCAGGCGGGAACATAGCACGCGCCGGACATCTTCCAAAGTCAATGGAGATGTTCTTGTTGTAGCACTGACGACCAGTGAAAGGAAGGGGTGGTTCTCCGTGCACGCCAACAGATACAATCACGCCGAATGCCTGGACTACATTATATGCGAGGTCTAATGCGCTTGTGTTGCCAACAACCTAAATCTCCATGAGCGGGTTACTTTCCAGACCTATCAGACACCTACCTCTAAAACGGCAGTGCACCCAATCCCTTGAGTCCATTCTTTGACCTTTTCCTTTGCTTCTTCGATTGGAAGGACGATGAATTCACCTGTCCCCTTTCCCCCTTCATCTATCGCAGCATATACAGCTTTCATTTTTTCTCTCCTCGCTTCAAGAGGATCAATTGCCACAATCCGGAAAGGTAGCTGACGGGTGGTGAGGGCATCAAGCATGCTGATAGTAGCACAGACGCCAACTGGACCCAATCCGATGATGGCAACTGTCAAAACTTTGTCTTCGTCGGTAAAACTAACCTCACTTCCATTGACGTCAGATTGGTTGAAACACAATGGCCAGGGTTTTCCCGTGAGTACTGGCGCAACTTTCGGATGATTAAGTGCCTGTAGAGCCGCAAAGACACCTGTTGGAAGGATATCCGCGAGCAGGAGCAGAGAGCTGTCTGAGAGTCCAACAAGCGCCTTTTCTTTGGCGTCTTTCGGCAGGGTACTAAACCATGTCGAAGAATCATCTAGATCAAACAAAGTTCCACCAGCCTTGGGAACTCGCACAAATTGTGCTTGACCGCCATCGAGCGCAGGAGATCCAAAAAGGAGTCCTTCTGGGCATCTCCCTGTATATCCAAGACGACAAATACTGAGAGGCTCATGATTAGGTTTTTGGCATCCAGCTCTTTGAGTAAGTTTGTACTTACCGACACTCCCCACAGTTAACGGTAAAAGGGGCAACTACCTTGTGCCCTAGTTTTAAAGTATTGTAAAGGGCAGGTCGCCCTTCAGTGTTTGGTCCATAGCTATCCCCAAGGGCAACCACTTGGCCTATAAATTCATGGCCGCAGGTGTGCCTAATCGTGGTCAATCAACCTCGTGAAACATGAGTGATAAATTATCTCTGGTAACCTACACTTTATTTACACCTCCATGACCTCTGTACACATGGAGATCGCTTCCTATAAGCAAATATCAATGTCATAATCTCCCGCCCTGGAACATATGAGTACCGCAAAGGGCAGCAAGCTGCGATTTTCGTCAACGCACGACAGAGAAATTTTGACATTCAACTTATACCTTGACTTTGATGATTGCATCGTCAGGGTGTTGAATCCTGCGGACGGTGGTGAAAAGTAAGATCCACCCAGAACCGAGAAAAACATTTCGCACTGAGGAATTGGAACTGTCTCGACTCTGATATCGTATGAAGGGGGGTGCCACCGAATAGCCTTCTGTTCTGATGGAGAAATTGACTGAGCAGCCATGTTGCACGCAGGACAACCGTCACACCGTACCTCCCAGTGCTCGGTTGTTATCTGCCCGGAAAAGCCCGAGGTCTTTGACTTTTAATCTCTTTTACTTTTTTGAGACCGACCTTGGCATCCAGCGAGCCTCGTGCTCAGACTCACAAGAACCGCGAACGCAATGCCACCATTTAGTGTAATGTAATATTATATTCTCTTTCATCATGGCTTGCGGTGCAGCAGCCAATATATATGTTACTTATTTCACAGAGCAGTCATGCTCTCGTCTTTATGCTTCCTTTATACATCTAACTTTAACTGCTTGTTTCGTATATAACCTGTGTGTCTTTTCGACGCCCCAGTATTCTAATAATCTAAAATCTATTTCGGCAAGAACTACACTACTCACCCCCCTTTTTTTCCCATTTCCTCCTTTGACCTCCTGTTGGACTTCTTTCGTACTCGTAGCCTTGTACTTCCTTACAAGACTAACAGAAAACAATAATCTATCAACTTGACTAAGAGGGGACTGAGTTGGGAGGATTCAACACCATGTCGCATTTGCTCGCCGTAATATGACTTTGTAATGTCGATAACTGCAGAGAACTGGAGAAACTCATAGAATGGAAGAGTGGGGTAAATTGTTTTGGTTTTGGGAGACTTTGAGCAGGAAGCGTTCAACGACGGCCTTGCCTTTGTGAAGGTTTGCAAGGGAAATACGTTCGTCAGGCAAGTGTGCTTGGTCCTACTCAACAGTAAGCAAGAAATCGTAAGCCAAAAAGATCGCTTATGACTCACCGAGCTTTGTCCCATGGGAAGGTGGAGTGCATGACAAGCGAATTCTTTTTCAAGATACGGAACGGAAGGAATGGACTGAATGCTGAGATGAGCTCATGGAAGTCAGAAGTTATCTCCTCAAACTCACCCCTCCTTCACGAATACGTAGAGGTTCTACGCCCCATTCCTCCTGAACTGCGCTTTCCATCCATTTGAACCAATGATCATCAAGGTTTCCAAGCCACCAATTCGCCGTGTGGTTGATGTTAATCTTGTTATAGGAAATGAGATTCATGTCATTTCTTAATGACAGAAAAAATTGACCTGCAGACTATTGGGAGATTGGAGGAGATTGAAGGAAGTCCGAATGTAGTCCCGCAATGATTTCACGATAGTGTCAAGATCCTGGTCTGGTACAATGCGTAGAGAGAGTTGGGCTTTCACTGTTCCTGGAATGATAGTTGCATCTGACAGCGAGAGACATAAACTTTGCTATATGACACTCGCAGTATGTCTTACCTTGAGGTCCAGAGATTTCAATGTTGTGAATTGTCATAGATGGTTCTCGCCATCGGGAAGAAAGGAGTGACGCTGGTTTTTGTGTGACCTCAGATAACAGCTTGTATAACTGCTTTTCTTCTGCCGTTTGTGGACGAACGCGGTCATCTATCAAAAATCGATCAGATTGAAAAGAAGACTGAGAAATGAGAACACACAAAAGCCTGGTATTTGGACGACACGGCCGCTGTCGATTATGGTAGCGAGGAGTCTAACCCTAATCATTGTGTGAATCCCAATACCAGTTTTGATGACGGAAACCAAACAAACATATCGATCATAGGTTCAACCACAGCACCACCTTCAATCCCAGAATGTAGATCAGGTCGATCACTAGTGATCTTCAGGAGTATATCAACATAGAGTTTGGATCGCGTAAAACAATGTTACCTCTAGAGCACAATGCACGACGCCACGTAAGCCGTAAGTGATACATGGTCGATCATCTGCAATCCATGTGGAGTTGCTGATAGTGAAAGTCATGAACCTCCAATTTATGACTGGACTTTAGGTAGTTACCTGACTAAAATGGCATCGATTTTACCGATGAGAGCCTGTAGTCCAATAAGAATGGTCCAATTGCAATCGTAAGAATATATCAACCTTGTGTTTTTGCACCGCATCCTTGAAGCCTACACTACCAATCTCCTCCTCTCCTTCAATCAGAAATATAAGATCAACTTCGAGGGCACGCCGTGAAAGAAGATCTGCAGCTGCGCAAGCGACAGCTATGATAGGTCCCTTGTTATCGGTGGCTCCTCTTCCGTATAGGTATCCGTTACGACCCGATAACGAGAAAGGAGGCGAGGTCCAACCATCTGGCGGGGCCGGTATAACATCGTAATGCCTGCGGAATAAGAATCTTATTCGGGGGGGAAGTGGTGCGACACGAGATTTTTTCCATACCCATAGAATAATATCCTTGGTTTCGGTTTTTCATCGATGGAGCCTTCGAATTTGGCCAGGACTAGAGGATTGTTGCCGTCGCCAGTTGGCAACTTTTGCGATGTCAAAGGGACTCAAATGATATTTCGTTTAGACTCACAAGTGAGGTGTGAGCACCTAGTTGACCAAGACATTTTCGCAACCAAATAGCAGCCTGCCTACAGTCCTCACGGTGGGCCGCATTACAACTGACACTGGGAATAGAAATGAATTTGGATAGAGCAAAGGCCATGGTATCTGGAGATATGCTTATCAAGATGATTGGATGACATATGGCCAAAGTGCTCACCATAAATTGACCCAGAACCGATACACGATTTATTCTTTTGGGTAGTATCAGCATAAGTCAAACACACTTGTGGAGGCACAACGTCCCAAATCTAGATTTTTGCGAGGTTTTGCAACGTTCCATAAAATAAGAGAAATACCATACCTTGATATGCTCATCGTTACCTCCTGTCACCAATTGAAAAAAGTTGTCTTCTGTGCCATTTTTCTTTGTTATGATAGACGAAAGGGCGATGGCTTGGTGAGCTTGCCAAGCTGCAACACAGTCGAAAGAGGCAGACCAACGCTATGGTCAAATAACAATTAGTATTTGCGAAGAAGAAACATAGAAGAGTTAGTTACCTTGACCCATCCATTAGCAGAGCAAGTGTACAGATCAGAGTTCAACATCGACATTGCAAGTATGTCGATACCCTTGGAACAATGTCATTTAACTGCGAGCTCAACTACGGTAGTTTGAGATGACATCGCACCTCCTGTACGATGATCGTCCTTACGAGTGTTTTCGTTTCCAGGTCGAAGACTTTGACATATCCGTCCTGGCATCCGGCATATATTGTATCGTCTTTCCCAACTAGAGCCAAAATGGCTCCACGGTGACAAATGAACTCGTGCACAATTGTGGGTATTGGAGATTCACAATCCCATATCTATGATCTAGATGTGAATACAATTTCATGAAAGTGTTTACTTTAGAACATCACCTTTACTGTTTCGTCACCGCTTCCTGTTGCCAAATGGATTCCCCCGCCATCTTTCTTCACAACGGCCATACAGTAAACATACCCATAATGCGCCGAATCAATGACATTCGAAGCAGGAATTTTTAAATATTCCCGTGGGGGGGAGTCCAAAGAATGGTCTGGATTAGGGCTGCCTGGACGGTCCTTCGGAGTGCCATTATCGGCATGAAGATCTGCAGGTTTGTGTTCATACTGTGGATAGCTATCGAAAAATTTGTGTGCTTTTCGAGACGCTGTGGTTGATGGCGTACATATACCCGACAATGAGGAGGGGGTATCAGGGACTGACGGTGACGAATTCGACTGGGCCGGTGCATCTAGGAAATTATACCACTGCAAAGAGGTATTTTGACAGCCCACATATATCGTTTGTAAGGTAGAAGACCATGACAACGAGAATAGGTCGCCAGCTCCCGTCTCCAAGTATGGATCGATAACGTAGAGTAGTTGAAGAGTATCCGTTGACCATACCTGATCTCAGATGAGATTAGTTCAAAAATTCAAGCTCAAGACTTACTCTAATCGTGCTGTCTCCTAGATTGTGATATCAGTGTTGAGTTACTTGACTAGCTTTGTTGCAATGCACACCTGACGAGCTGAACAACCAGTTTTTGTCTGGTGCGTACTCTAGTGCTAATACGCTCCCTGTGTGACCGCGGAGGGTGTTTTTTAGTTGAAATAATTTTTTATCCCAGACCTAGTATCCAAGTTCTGTTGACAAGGCATAACACGACGGGGAAAGTCTAGAATAACTGACAGATATATCATGATTTTGATTGCCAGAGAAGATGTAATCCTGATTGGCGGCAAGGCTCAGAATGGAACCGTGCGATTCAAGTGTGTGGACGAGAAGAGGCGGACTTGCATGACACTGAAGGTCGCGACTCAAAGATGCTTTTCGGAACATTAGCTATTGTTTAGCTATAGGAAGAGAACCATACGATGGGGTATTGGACTTGGTTCCATTTAACTGTAAGCCTGAGAAGGCTTGACGTATCAAATGACCGTAAGCGAGAAAATTGAAAACGGGGCGGGGTTCCTCAGAAGTTAGAGTAACGCCGGCGAGTTATTCGCCACTGTCATCTGCCGCAACATCAACGAGCTTTTTCGCCATTGCCATCTTGGTCTATACTTGTACATAGGTGAGTTCTGGCGATCACCGGAGGTCGAAGTAGGTGCCTTACGGCCACTTGTTCAGATTGGAGCAGACTCCGAGCTCATCCTCACGATCCACGATGGATGAGCTTCAGTCTCCAAGTTCCAATAAAAAGCGTAAGTCTGTCGTTACGGACTCAGGTCAGAGGAGGCGTCTGGCAAAGAAGATAAAAATAGCGGGAGATATTGCTAGAACGTCTCGTATGTATTCTCTCCGTGTTTCCTATCATCGATTCACTTTACAAAGCAGCTTTCCCATCTAAATCTTCGTTCACCAATTCTCCTGTTACTCCATCTAGTCGGACTGTTAGCATCCCATCTAGCAAGAATGCCAAAGCTCGTCCCTCCACAAACTCAAATCCCACATCTCAGAGTCGTAATCCCATGACCCCCAGCCGCGTGTCCTCGAGGGTTTCTCGTCCAACTTTGAAGAAAAAAGCCTTACTATTTCAAGGAAGATCTCGCTCGCCGGAGTCCGACGCCGAAGGCACGCTCTCCGTCATCCCACCAGCTCCGCCCCCTTCACTAAAGCGGAAAAGGACAACGAGCAGCCCAACAAAAAGTGAGAAATGTCGATCATCTTTTCCTCCAAGTACTTGTTCACATTGTTTTTTCCACAGAACTTGCTGGCAGTAGCACTCCGTCTAAAAGCAAATGTAGGAACTTTGATAGAGAGAGCTCTTTCATTTATAGTTTACTGAACGTAGTCTCTCCAGGGCTTGACCCGAATCCAATTGAGCTTACTTCTTCTGATGACGCCAGCCGAGCTCAACCTCCTCGGAAACGGGTTAAGCACGCTAGCAGGAAGCCTTTGAGTTCTCAAGTCATTGATCTATGTTCAGAGAGCGAGGATGTCACTTCTTCACCCAGACGTAAACGTAAACAAGACGAGGGATCTGTCGTCGTCGTATTGTCTACTGACGAAGAGGCAGACTTTGAACTCCCTTCTTTCAATCGCTTGGCCTTCAGAGAGTCCAAGAGCAGGAAAGGTCCAGCGCTGCCGCCACTCGGAGATATCTTATCACCAATTGAGGATTCAGTGTCCGGAGCTTCGCCATCACCTCAGATCCACAATACTCTTGCTCCTAAAACAAAGGCTCCAGTTGCTGAAGAAGACGGTGTTACAGACGAAAACAACATCCTTGCCAAAAAAGTTGACTTCCCTCGGGGTTCTCTTCAAGCCTTGTACAACGAAGCGCTGACCCGTTGTACTCGAGAGCCTCAACATGCAAAAAATATCGCTGACATACCATCACCATTTTATTCTCGCAAATACATACCACCAGCGCGTATCATTCGTTACTCCACTCTCAGTCAATCGCCGACCCTCCATACGCCTCTTTTCTTTGACCGGATTATCCTTAGATTGAAGGCTAGACTGAAATCACGGAAGACTTTGAATGCCAAGGCTATCTTGGATGATATAAGTCTTGGCTCTATGGAAGTCTCCAAGTTTAACGAAGAACAAGAAGATACTCGGACATATTCTGACACTGTCATGGAATTATCAGCTGTTGACAGTGAGACCGCAGAAGTTGCGACTAAAACAATACCTTTGCCACCGATCGAATCCCAAGGCGATGCTTTGTCCAACACACACGCGCCCGGTATCTCGCCCAGCATTCTGGCTAATGATTTGGACGTCGATAAGAGACCTGTATTCAAGGCTCCCGAGTCTCCCTCGCCTTTAGCAAAGCAAGAAAGTCCCTTCCCATCAGAAGTGGTCATACTAGAGGATACACCAATTTCTGAGAGCATTCAGGCCCAGGAAGTGTCAGCCAAACGTAGGACTCCAACACCAGAGAGGGAGAATTCGTCTGCTATTTCACCAAACATGCTATGCAAAACACCGTCTAACCTGTCAAACCCAGATGCTGTAATTGCGACAACGCAAGAAGCTGAAACCTTTTTATTCAGGAGAGAAAGTCGTGCTGATCAGGTAGCTACAATAGAGCGTAGTGTTCTCAAAAACGCACAATTTCTTGTACAAACCTTGCTGCGAAGATACGACGCTTCAGCTATTTCTGGTATTTTGGTTGATTAATTTTGTTGTTGGTCTCAGTTATTAATTTCTTTTTCATTCAGGACTTTCACTACTTCCTGCCTCGGAACTGAACGACACAGGAAAACCTTCAGCGGCTCCTGATCCCGAATCGCCATTGAGATCCACGGAGCACCCAACAACAACAAATATATCTTCCCTCGCTATTTCGAGCAGTGAGAATACCTCATCAACTTCTAAATACCTTTCCGAATCACCATTGATACTCATGGGCCATGCAACGATGCGAGATATATCCCTTCACACAATTTCGACTGAGGATGCCTCATCAACTTCAGAATCCTCCGAAACGCCAATGATTATACCCACGGAGCACGCAACGACGCCGAATCTATCTTTGATCGCTGGTTCGAGCGGTGAGGATGCTTCATCAGGCGCCGAATGTCCCTCCGAATCCATATCGATACACAGGGAGCATGCAACCACGCCAACTTTATCCTCCCTCGCTAGCTCGAGTAGTGCGGATATCTTATGTTCACGTAACTCGTCTCCTTCGGCTCGATCTCGTCAATCGTCCGATTCTAGGGCCTCGCTCGAGAGTGTTAACTGCCATTTGATTACCCCAGACGACCCTCTATCTCCACTTACTCCACTTGTCAAAGCCCAGAAACAGGAGCCCTTCATCCATTCAAACCCTTCGCTATCGCCCGTTGACATCTCTTTGTTTGACATAAACTTGAATTTGCGAACGCTAATGGGTAACAGCAAGTTTGATGACGACGACGACGACGACGACATCTCTCTTGCTGGGATGGAGCTCGTTTATCCTGAGGAAATTATTTAACACACTATTTTACCTAATGGCAATGCTTTCGTCTTATTTAAGTTAACGGTGGTCCTTGGCATCACTTCTTTGCTGCTTTCGATTATATTTTTTTCCTGTTCATTATTTAACGTTGTGTATAGACTGCTTGTATATATTCTCGTCATGTAACTAAGTACTATTGTTCCACAATTATATTCTGACGAGTGTAAGCCCACTACTTATAGATCAGAAGCAAGTACTATTTTTAGCCATGATTTTCTTGACTTGGTGAAGCACCCTCAAAACGCACGAGCGATTTATCCTCTCAAAATGCTATCTTTCCTGTCGCTTCCCTCCAGAACACTTTCGTGCAGACATCTTTTCACAGAGTTTAGTATGAGGACTATATCCACCAAGGCAGCTAAATTCAAGTTGCGAAGATCGTATCTCTATGTTCCTGCCTCATCGGACCGTATGCTTGAGAAATCAATTACAACTGGCTCAGATGTGATCATATACGACTTAGAAGATAGCGTGTCCCCCGTGCCTTCAGACAAAGCCAGTGCCAGAAGTAGGCTGAGGAAATTCCTCGGGGTGTGTACTCCATATGCCTTGTCACATCCAAACTTGAAGGTGGCATAAATCTGAAATATCTTATCAGGACCAACAACAACGGTTAGAATCAACAAATGTTGCTGTTAGGGTGAATGATATCACGACGCCATATTTTCATGATGATATATCGCAAATTGTGAAGGATTGAAAGTATTCAATATGAACATGTGGAAGTTTCTCATTCTTCAAATGCTACAGATATCTCAATCGAGTGTTCAAACACTAATCCTTCCCAAGATACATTCACATCGAGACCTGGACTATGTCTCCGATGCGATCTCTTCCTCACATCGGGATTTCTCGCAACGTCCCAACTTACAAATTGTGTCAAGCATTGAGAGCGCTCGGGGCATTTGGAATTTGGGCTCCATAGCAGGATGGAAGTCAACTCATAACCCTCAAGTGGGAGGGGAGCTGAGTGCCATTCTAGTAAGGTTTCTATTATACTCGCTTGTTAGAGAAGCAACTTAAAAGAGAGCTTTGATCAAGTTTGCAGCCGAAGACTGTGAGCTGTCTATCGTCTACTTTGTCCACTTTTGTTGAACTAGTCAAATACCAAAGATTGCGCGGACACATCTATCATCCGCACCAGCTCACGTCGTGAGTTGCTGTTTACTCGCTCTCAAATAGCCATTGCTGCAAAAGCCTTTGAGCTTGATTCAATTGATATGGTCTGCTTGAGTTTTGCTGATTGGCAAAAGGAATTTCGCTTATCAGTTGATTCTAGGTCTGTGTGCAGTACCAAGACTTGGAAACTCTCCAAGATGAGTGTATCGATGGCAGGCAATTAGGATTTACTGGAAAGGTATGAAATCCCGCCATCACAGACTAATTTCTTTTCGACCCTCCTTCCAGCAAGCCATTCACCCTGCTCAGGTCGAAGTCATCAATTCAACCTTTGTGCCAAGCCAAGAAGGTTATTTTTTGCCCAATTTTTGCCACGCTGGACCCCATAGAATATTGATGCCTTTATCTCAGAGATTGTTCGTGCTGCCAGGATTTTGAAAGAAATGCAGCGAGCGCATGAAGCCGAAATTGGTGCCATTGGGTTGGATGGCCAAATGATTGATGCTCCGATGATTAAGCAGGTAATTTTCGTTGGGCCAAGTCTACCACCTTCAGCGCTCAAACCGATGAGTTCTATTAGGCGCAGAAGATTATTAACCTTGCCAAAGCTGCTGGTCTAGAGATTCCACCCCTAATGTAACGCTGTAATTTGAGCATAAGCACTGTCCTTCTTGTGTCCTTCATAGGCTTTTCAGTGAATTAGTTGTCTAGTTACACGTGATCCTGCACAGTCACATATATTGACTCCTTGAGCCTACTCTTGCCGCTTGTCGTTTATAGCTCAATCCTATGTCGTCCAGCTTAGAAAGATATGTCAGCGACAACTCCCTCCGAGTGAGCCTATTACTTATTGTGTCTTCCAAGTCTGACCAAATTTACGACAGCTTTTTGGTATCTCAGATCGTAGCATGATTGACTATGTTATAGCGTCAGGTAAGTTATATATTCAACACCCCTCTCAATTTGAATCCTTATGTCCTTTTGAACAACACTCTAGCTTCGTCTTCTAAATCTCCAGAGAGCCTATTTGCCGCGCTTAATGCTTCTGGTTTACCGGACACACCAGATGCACATAACTTCATATCTGGGCTGTTTAGTCGCGTCCCTCGCAAACACAAACACCGTTCGACGTCGGACAGCGCTCGAAAACAAGCTGAAAAGGACGCAAAGGCTCTGAGATCGCAGAAGTTTGGTCTCTTGCTGGAGGACGAAGGAGAGGACATAGTTGTCCTGACCAAAGAACAGATCAAAGGAAAGTCCAGGGAGAAGGACAAGGAAAAGGAGAGGGACAAGCGGGACAAGCATACACGCAAGCGAGAATACGATGGTAAGGAGTGGGAAAGTGACGAGGAGGAGCAGGCAAGAAAGAGATGGAAGGGCGACGAAGCTGAGGCTTTAGGTTCTGTGCCGAGGGATGATGATGATGATATGGAGATGGAAGTGCACGAGGATGAAAATGTACAGAGAGAAAGGGAGAGGTTGGAAGATTTGAAAGATCGAGACGCATTTGCGGAGCGCATGAAGGATCGAGATCGGGAGAGAACGAAAAAGATTGTTGAAGATCGGTCGTCCAAGGCAAGCGGTGCAGCGGCTGAAGCAGCACAGAGACGACAGCTTGCCGACGATGCCAACGCCCGCAGCGTTGCACTTCCGTCATTGCGTCTCCATTCTCGTCAGGAATATCTGACAAAACGTGAACTTCAGCAAATCGAACTTCTCCGAAAAGAAATAGCCGACGATGAAGCTCTATTTAGTGGTATGAAGATCTCGAAGCGAGAACGACGCGACCTTGAACAGAAGAAAGAGGTGTTGAAGTTGGTAGAAGCGCGCCTGAAAATTAACGACAAGTACGAAGGCTATCAACTTCCCGAGGATTACATTACGGAACAAGGTAAAATCGACAAGAAGAAGAAGGAAAATGCGTTGTACAAGCGCTATGAAGATGCCAAGCCCAAGGATGACCAATTCGTTACGGACGTCGATCAATGGGAGGCCAGTCAAACGCAGCATAGTACTTTCAAAATGGGAGCCATGGACAAGAAGGAGATTGTTGATGAATATGACTATGTCTTTGACGAAAGCCAGACAATCCAATTCGTGATGGAATCATCATTACCTGGGACGACTATGACTCCTGCGGAGAGACTTTTGCAAGCACAAATTGACGAAGCCGAGAAGCGAGGTAATTTCAATCGTGTTTGACACCTCTTAAGTACCTTTTACTCACGCAATTTCTTCAGCGAAGACAATCGAGGAGACGCGGAAATCACTGCCAATATACTCATATAAGGAACAACTCATTGCAGCTATTAAGGAGCACCAAGTCCTAATTGTGGTCGCAGAAACTGGTTCTGGGAAGACGACGCAGCTTCCCCAATACCTCCATGAAGCGGGTTACACGGCCAACGGACAAAAAGTTGGTTGCACCCAACCTCGTCGTGTAGCTGCGATGTCCGTTGCGGCTCGAGTAGCTGAAGAAATGGGGACAAAAGTTGGTTACGAGGTTGGTTACTCAATACGGTTTGAAGATTGCACGAGCGACAAGACGGTCTTGAAATATATGACTGATGGAATGCTTTTGCGAGAGTTTTTGACGGAACCGGATCTCGCCGGTTACTCTGCTTTAATCATCGACGAGGCTCATGAGAGGACCCTCAGTACGGATATTCTTTTTGCTCTAGTTAAGGTTTGCATTTCTGCCATAACTTCTCCACCAAATTTTGACTTCTCCCGAAAAGGATATTGCCCGATTCCGACCTGAACTTCGACTATTAATCTCAAGTGCAACTATGGACGCCGAAAAATTTAGTGAATACTTTGATAACGCCCCCACTTTCTATGGTCAGTCATCTTGGTGGTTGTTTTCTGTCTCCAAGAATCCAAATAATTTTCTTTCTCAGTTCCGGGTCGCCAATTCCCAGTAGACATTCACTACACCCCTCAACCAGAAGCCAATTATCTGCATGCTGCCATTACAACTGTTTTTCAAATACACACGACTCAACCCAAAGGTGATATCCTCGTTTTCCTTACTGTGAGTTCAACGATATTTCTCCCCGTGGCCATGACATTGACATAGCTTTATGACGCATCTATAATAGGGTCAAGAGGAAATTGAAGCTTGTCACGAGAACCTGCAAGAAACTGCTCGTGCGCTTGGTAACAAGATAAAGGAGCTCATCATCTGTCCTATCTACGCAAATTTGCCAAGTGAGATGCAAGCCAAAATCTTCGAACCCACGCCGGAAGGTGCGAGAAAGGTTGTGCTTGCGACCAATATCGCAGAAACGTCTATCACGATCGATGGCGTGGTTTTTGTCATAGATCCTGGGTTTGTCAAGCAAAATTCCTACAACCCCAGAACTGGAATGTCGTCTCTTGTCGTGGTTCCTGTGAGTGTCTTCTGTTCCATCTTTTCCATCTCATGTTAATTCCTTCCCCAGTGTTCCCGTGCTTCTGCCAATCAGAGGGCCGGTCGAGCCGGTCGGGTTGGCCCTGGAAAAGCCTTCAGGTTATATACAAAATGGGCTTTCGGGAATGAATTGGAAGCTAATACGGTTCCTGAAATACAGCGAACCAATTTGGCGATGGTGGTCCTGTTGCTGAAGTCCTTGGGCATCAATGATCTCATTGGGTTTGAATTCTTGGATCCCCCTCCAGGCGAGACACTCATGCGGGCTCTCGAGTTGCTCTATGCTTTGGGTGCACTTAATGACCGAGGGGAATTGACGAAGCTTGGTCGACGTATGGCTGAATTTCCCGTCGACCCGATGTTATCCAAAGCCATTATTTCAAGCGAGAAGTACTCTTGTACAGATGAGGTACAAATCTTCTTTTCCATGTGATTGCTTGCATGCTGAATAAGATTTCCTTCAAGGTTTTGACCATTATATCGATGCTCTCTGAATCAGGATCACTGTTCTATCGTCCCAAGGACAAAAAACTGCATGCAGATCAAGCTCGGCAGAATTTCGTGCGCCCCGGCGGGGATCACTTTACCCTTTTGAACGTCTGGGAACAATGGGCAGAGACGAATTATTCCCAGCAATTTTGCTATGAGCAGTTCTTGCAATTCAAGAGCTTGAGTCGCGCACGTGATATTCGTGATCAGCTGGCGGGCTTATGTGAAAGAGTTGAGGTTGTTATCCAGTCGAATCCGAAATCCAATGATATCACTCCCGTGCAGAAAGCTATCACCTCCGGTTATTTCTACAATACAGTATGTTTTCATATTGGAACCTTGCCTGAGATATCTCACTGACTATCATACTAGGCACAACTGCAGAAGTCCGGCGATTCATATCGAACGCTTAAAACGAATCATACTGTCTATATCCACCCATCTTCAAGTCTGTTCCAGCATCAACCACCTGTCAAGACCCTCTTATATTACGAGTTAGTGATGACGACCAAGTCTTATATGAGGTTCGTTTGTTTTACCCATGTTCAGTGTTGGGCGCCAGCTGACAATATTTTTCTCCCTTCAAGACAAGTGATGGAGATCAAGCCTGCCTGGTTGCTTGAAGGTGTGTTCGTTCAGCGTTTTGAATCCACATTTGAAGACTAATATCATTCATACAGTTGCGCCTCATTATTTCAAACCAGCCGACCTCGAGCAATTAGCACAAGGTGATAAGAAAATGCCGAAAGCGATTGGCGCCTCCAGTAGCGCACCGACGCCCTCATAGATACCATGCCATCCATTTCAAAGGTCGTGCTCTTCTCGAATGGAAGAGATATTGATTTATTGACGAATCACTCCCCTCTTTCGATCATAGATCCATAATCCATTGTAATTTGTACAGTATGTGAGATTACAGGAGTTTTAGTTGCATCAACCTCTCCCGACATATGGTAGACCAGCCGCCCTACATATTCTTTGGTTAGATGGATATTTCCATGGGGAGAATATCCGTGATCGCACATGATGTTAACTTCAAGCATTGCTACGTCAGGGGGCATACTTGCTATATGGACGATGGTGCTTGCTACATGTTGGACATCGAATGTGGGTTCAGGTGCTATGCGTCCATCCGCTTGCAGTGCTCCAACAGTATGGCCCTGAGCCATATCAGTGAGTGCGTTGCCTTTACATCAAAAAGATTATATCTTCAAAATTGCAGAAATATGTTAAGCGAGATTCACCAATATCAATCTGAGTACAGGTAATATTGAATGGGCGACCATCGAGAGCAATACATTTCGTCAGTCCTGAGATAGCGTGTTTTGAGCATGTATAAGGGAAGAAATTTGGCCTGGGGACATGCGCCGAAAGGGAGCCATTGTTAATTATTCGTCCTGCAAAGTAGAATTTTCCTTTCTTAGCCGAAAAATAATTGGAATCACTTAGCACTTACCGCCTTGTGGTGTTTGCGCCTTGAAGACCCTCATTGCCTCCCGCGCAGCGATGAAGGAACCAACGAGGTTTACATTTATGACCTGTTGGAACGTCTCAAGCGATAGGTTTTCAATAGGGACCGGTTTCGCTGAAATGCCTGCATTCTAAATATTTTTTAGAGGGATTGCAGATATGGTATACCAGACTAGCTTACATTAAATAATAGGTCCACTCGATCTGTTTTGGCGCGCAGCCAGCAGCAGTATGGTCACAATACTTTTCCATTAGTGTCGTGAACGTTTTGATGTTACCTACCAAAATGTGATTTTGCCGCCTCAAAGGCTTGCTTTACAAAGAATTCATCGGCGACGTCTCCAGGTAGGATTAGAGTCGGATTTGGACATTGTGCTGCTGTTTCCTGCAATTTCTGTTCCCGACGAGCAATCAAGACGACATTCCATCCGGCTTTAGATAATGCTATAGCCGAATGCTTGCCAACTCCTATATGTGATTGTCAAGACTTGAATCTGTGGATCTGGATAGTGATTACTACCTGCTGATGCACCAGTGATGATGGCCGTTTTTGACATTCCAATGACCCTCAGAGTGGTGAACTCCTCCTACAATTTGATGGATTACATAATACACAATGTGTTATCACCGGCAAAGACCGAAGTTCTGAGTTGTTCAACCACTGTGATGTCGGGAAAATCTGGAAAACCTGACCTCGCTGGCTACAATTATGGAGCCATCTCTTCCCTGGTGTTGACGGCAGACAGGTCTGCATTGCCACGACGAGACAAGGAGCCAGATGGCGCACCTACATCCCTTGCTGGTCGAATTGACCCCAAGGAGATGGGCTCCAGGGCTATCCGACAAGCACCAAAAGACCTCGACAAGAAGAAAAAGAAAGCAGGAGATAAGCAGGAACCGTCAGAAAAACAGTCTGCAAAACGCAAAGCTGAGGCAGCCGGTTTCGGCTACGCCGACATCATCGAGGTTACCCAGCACGTCGAAGGCCTCACATACCGACCTCGTACCGCCGAAACACGTGAAGTTTATCAACTTATTTTGTCTTCGGTACACACGGCTCTTGGAGATCAGGCACAGGACATTGTTCGCAGTGCGGCCGATGCGGTTCTCGAGACTCTCAAAAACGACAATTTGAAGGACTTCGACAAAAAAAAGGAAATTGAGGAAGTAATCAGTTCAATTTCCAACGAGCAATTTTCTCAGCTTGTTTCCCTATCCAAAAAAATTACTGACTACAGCGCTGAGGACGATGCTATGGTAGATCCTGGCCTGGAGCGGAAAGAAGCCGAGATTGACGAGGAGGGTGGCGTTGCCGTTGTTTTCGACGAGGAAGAGCAGGATGACGAGGATGAGGAGGGTTTTGAGATTAGAGAAGAGTCTGACGAAGAGGAGGAGGAGGAACAAGGGGATAATGATATTGTGATAGATGGTGAAGCGAGGGAAGAAGATCTTGTCATTGGGGGAGAGTCTTCTCGCAAGTTTAAGACCGAAAAGGATATCGTTTCGCCGCATTCTATCGATGCATTCTGGGTTCAACGTCAAATTTCAGAAGTTTACCCTGACCCAGTTACCGCTGCCGACAAGGCTGCATCTGTTCTCAGCATTCTCGGCTCCGAATCCAGCGCTCGCGACTGCGAGAATCAGTTGATGGAGCTTTTTGATTACCAAAGCTTTCATATCACCGCCAAATTTCTCAAAAATCGCGACATTGTTGTGTGGTGTACCAAGCTTATGCGAAGCGATGCCGACGAACGCGTCAATGTCGAGGTTGCGATGCGCGAGAAGGGCCATGGTTGGATATTACGCGAGCTTGCAGGCGATCGACAGGTGAAAGCCAACCAAGGGGATGCGATGGACGTCGACGTTAAGCATGAAATTCCCAAAACGGCGACACTGGCCCCTGGTTCCGTCGTGCAGCCCAAGCGCGTATTAGACTTGGAAGGTATGGCATTCAGTCAAGGCGGCCATCTCATGTCGAACAAGAAAGTGAAACTGCCAGATGGATCATTCAAAAGGGCAAAGAAGGGCTACGAGGAGATACACGTTCCGGCGCCGAAGCAAAAACCTGTCGTCGATGGAGAACTCGTCCCAGTCACTGCTCTTCCACCATGGGCTCGTGAGGCATTCACTGTCCCCAAGCTTAACCGTGTCCAAAGCAAGCTCTTCCCTATTGCGTTTGGGACTGATGAACCAATTTTGCTTTGCGCTCCAACCGGAGCCGGAAAGGTATGTTTTATTACGCATACCTACTTGCGGAACCTCACTAGTTCTCGTCTGCAGACAAACGTAGCCATGTTGACAATCCTCAACGAGCTCGCCAAGCATCGCAACGAAGAAACCGGCGACTTCGACCTTGATGCCTTCAAAATTATATACATTGCCCCCATGAAAGCATTGGTCCAGGAGATGGTTGGCAACTTCTCCAGTCGTCTCAAAGTTTTCAATGTCAAAGTTGGCGAACTTACTGGCGACGCTCAAATGACGAAGCAGCAAATATCTGAGACCCAAATCATAGTGACGACCCCAGAAAAGTACGACGTCGTTACGCGCAAGATGACCGAGACATCGTACATCAACCTAGTCAGACTTATTATCATCGACGAGATCCACCTGTTACATGACGAGCGAGGACCCGTTTTAGAGAGCGTTGTCGCTCGCACGATCCGTCATCTAGAACAGACTGCCGAGTACGTGAGATTGGTGGGCCTTTCGGCTACGTTACCCAACTATGAAGATGTCGCGACTTTCTTGCGGGTGGACGAGAAGAAGGGTTTATTCTATTTCGATGCCTCCTATAGGCCTTGCGGACTTCAACAACAATTCATTGGCATAACAGAAAAGAAGGCGATCAAGCGATACCAGGTCATGAATGAGGTCTGCTATGAAAAGGTGCTGGACCAGGCTGGAAAGAACCAGACCTTGGTTTTTGTTCATTCACGTAAGGAGACCGCCAAAACCGCTAAGTTTTTGAGGGATATGGCCATCGAGAAAGAGACGATCACGCAGTTCGTTAAACCAGACGCCGCGATCCGAGAAATCCTTACAGAAGAAGCAAACAACGTGAAAGACTCGAATCTGCGAGACCTCCTACCCTTTGGGTTCGCCATCCATCATGCAGGTATGACAAGGGAGGATCGTGGGCTGGTGGAAGAGCTTTTCCACGACGGATCGATTCAAGTCCTTGTTTGTACTGCGACTTTGGCTTGGGGCGTCAACTTGCCTGCACATACCGTCATTATCAAAGGTACTCAGATCTACAACCCAGAGAAGGGTCGTTGGGTAGAATTGTCTTCCCAAGATGTTTTGCAAATGTTGGGTCGTGCCGGAAGACCGCAATACGACACATATGGCGAGGGCATCATCATCACGAACCACTCCGAGTTGCAGTACTACTTAAGCTTGCTCAATCAACAACTACCCATCGAGTCCCAGTTCGTATCCAAGCTAGCGGACAACCTCAACGCCGAAATCGTGCTTGGTACCATCAGGAATCGTGATGAAGCCGTTCAGTGGCTTGGTTACACTTACCTGTATGTTCCGTGCCTCTTCCTCATCTTTCCTGGATTAATTTATTTGCGAACAGATATGTCCGAATGCTCAAATCACCCGCCCTGTACGGTGTTGGGGCCGACTATCAAGAGGACGACGATGGCTTGATCCAAAAACGAGCCGACATCATCCACTCGGCTGCCGTTCTTTTAGAGAAATGCCAGCTAGTCAAGTATGAGCGGTCGACAGGACGTTTCACGAGCACGGACCTGGGCAGGATTGCATCGTACTACTATGTTACGTACAATTCGATGATGGTCTATAACCAACACTTGAGACCTACGATGTCGACCCTGGAGCTTTTCAGGGTGTTTGCGCTTTCGAACGAATTCAAACTATTACCCGTATGATTTCATTGTTTATTCAAATTGTTTATTCTGATCCTCTCCTTTTGGTTCTAGGTCCGTCAAGAGGCATGTATTTAGGCGTGAACTCAAGATTTGCATATTAAAAATCTTTTGATTTTAGGAAAAGCTCGAGTTGGCGAAACTTTTGGAACGCGTGCCGATACCAGTTAAAGAGAGTGTCGAAGAGCCAGCCGCGAAGATAAACGTTCTCCTGCAGGCGTATATCTCGCAGCTTAAACTTGATGGTATGTTACAAGGCGTTTTTTATACCCTATCATCTCATTCTGGTGCAAAGGTTTCGTTCTCGTCGCAGACATGGTCTTCGTGCAACAATCTGCTGGACGGTATGCTGCTTCCCCATGGCTTCGTATCTTTGGCTCACCTAGCCGTTTAGAATCTTACGTGCTATGTTTGAGATTTGTTTGAAGCGCGGATGGGCTGTTCCGGCCAAAGCAGCTCTCAACCTGTGCAAGATGGTCGAGAAAAGAATGTTCGTCCTTTTGACCCTCGTCACTTGGACATTGCGTATTTACATCCTCCTCTCTATAGGTGGGCTTCGATGACGCCTTTGCGACAATTCAAGGGTGTACCCGCCGAGGTAGTTCGCAAAGCGGAAGGAAAGCAATTCGTGAGTGGCGGTCTTGTATGCATGAAACATCAGTTGATGTTGCTGTTTTCAACAGCCCTGGTACCGTTACTTTGATCTAGTAGGGTTTTTTAGTTGTTTTTGCTTTAATTGCTAACACACTTTCCAGACACCTCCTGAAATTGGAGAACTCATTGGCATTCCCAATGCTGGAAGATTGGTACATCGTCTAGTACACAGCTTCCCGAAACTCCAGTAAGTTGTTCCACCTTAAAATCTGGTCTCTTCACTTATCTGGCTTGTCAGGTTGCAAGCTCAGGTCCAACCCATTACTCGATCCCTCCTTCGTATCGACCTTTCCGTTGTCCCCGATTTTCGCTGGGATGAGAAAGTCCATGGCACCGCCGAAACGTTTTTAATAATTGTTGAGGATGTAGATGGAGAGGTCATCCTCTTCAATGACAGCTTCGTGCTTCGTCAGCGGTATGCTGAGGAAGAACACAACGTCACTCTCACAGTGCCGATGTTTGAGCCTGTGCCACCTAATTACTACATTTCGGTCATCTCTGATCGATGGTTGCATGCAGAGACCCGTCTTCCAATCTCATTCAAGCACCTCATCCTGCCCAAAAAGTTTCCAAAACCCACTCCTCTCCTCGACTTGCAGGCTCTACCGTTGTCAGCTTTACACAACAAAGAGTTCGAAGCACTTTATGCCAACACAATTCAGACATTCAACAAAATCCAAACACAGGTTTTCCAAGCCCTGTACACCTCGGACGAAAACGTTTTCATTGGTGCCCCGACAGGTAGCGGCAAGACAATTTGTGCGGAATTCGCTCTATTGCGGCTGTGGAGTAAACCAGAGCAACTGAGAGCCGTGTGCATCGAGCCCTACCAAGAAATGGTTGATTTGCGTGTCAAGGAGTGGACGTCGAAATTCCAAAATCTCCAAGGAGGCAAGGAGATTGTCAGCCTTACGGGCGAGACCAGTGCCGATTTACGATTGCTTGAGAAAGGTGACGTAATTGTCTGTACACCGGCTCAAGTATGTCTCAATATTTATCCCTGATATTGATTACTGATTACTGTGGTTTAGTGGGATGTGGTTTCGCGACGATGGCGCCAACGTAAGAATGTGCAGAACCTTGGGCTGCTTATTGCCGACGAGGTTCAAATGGTTGGTGGTGAGGTGGGGCCAACGTATGAAGTGGTAATTTCGCGGACTAGATATGTTGAGCGACAGACGGGAAATAAAACGCGCATAGTGGCTTGCGGTGTATCTCTAGCTAACGCGGAGGATCTCGGAAAGTGGATGGGTGCCTCTGAACATACGATTTTCAACTTTTCACCCAGGTAAGCTCAATCTAAGACTCATATGAAATCATGCTCAATTTTATCTCTAGTGCTCGTCCTCTGGACATGGCAATTCACATCCAATCATTTACGATCCCACATTTCCCATCCTTGATGATTACCATGTCGAAACCTGCCTATCTAGCTATCAGGGAACATTCTCCAACAAAACCCGTCATCATCTTTGTGTCTTCAAGGAGACAGTGCCGCTTGAGTGTTGACGATCTTTTGACTCATTGCGCGGCCGACGACAAGCCGGATTTATTCCTCAACATCGAATTAGCTGATCTCCAACCCCACCTGGATCATATCAATGACAAGGGTCTCGTGGAGACGTTGAAGCATGGAATAGGTTATTATCATGAAGCGCTTGACAAACAGGACAAGCGAATTGTACAGCGTCTCTTTGAGTCGGGGGCCATTCAGATATTAGTTGCTTCCAAGGTATGATTCAGTTGATCTCTAATCTAGTGTCTGGCTTACGATGATCTTTGTAGGATACTGCATGGAGTCTTCCCGTGTCCAGTCACATGGTTATCATCATGGGTGTTCAGTTCTATGAAGGCAAAGAACACCGATACATCGACTACCCGGTCATGGATGTGCTTCAGATGATGGGGCATGCTTGCCGACCACTGGAAGACGAGAGCAGTCGATGTGTCCTTATGTGCCAACAGACGCGAAAAGACTTCTACAAGAAATTCTTATCAGAGGGACTTCCGATTGAGTCCCATCTGCCGACCCATCTACTACACGATTATTTCCTTGCCGAGATCGCTGTCAAGACCATTGAGAACAAACAGGATGCTATGGTAAACATTTCGCTGTTGTATTTCGAGTCTGAACTGATTTATACTTTTTTATAGGATGTTCTTACTTGGACCTATTTCTACAAGCGGATGTTGGAGAACCCAAATTATTACAACCTTCATAACACCAGTCACCAGCATGTTTCGGACCATCTATCTGAACTCGTCGAGAATACCTTGAGTGATCTGGTGAACTCGAAGTGTATCGCCATCGGTATGAGATTGGTTTATCCACTGCGTCAATAAACAAACTGATAACATGGATTAGAGGATGAAATGGATGTATCAGCTTTGAATTTGGGCATGATTGCTGCTTATTACAACATTTCTTGTTTGTATCTTTTATATTCCTGGTCTTTTTCAATTCTGACTTTGCGCATCTAGATGTGACTGTTGAGGTGTACACCTTATCCTTGAAAGAGAGAACAAAACTCAAGGGGCTACTTGAAGTTGTTTCTTCTTCTGCAGAGTTTGAAACCATTCCTATCCGCCGCCACGAGGACACACTACTCCGTCGTATTTATGATCGTGTACCCGTCAAACTGGATCGTGCCGACTTCGAAGCTCCTCATTTCAAGACGTTCCTGCTGCTCCAGGCCCATTTCTCTCGTCTTCAACTTCCGCCTGACCTCGCAGCCGACCAGAAACTTGTTCTTGAGAAAGTGTTGAACTTGTTGTCTGCCTGTGTTGATGTCATGTCTTCGAATGCATGGTTAAATGCCCTCGGTGCGATGGACCTTTCACAAATGTGCGTGCAGGGAATGTGGGAAACGGATTCGCCGTTGAAGCAGATCCCTCACTTCGAACCTGACGTACGTACATCTATTATCTTCTTAACCGATGCTGATAGTATCTTCTATATACTATACAGGTAATCAAAAGATGTAAAGATGCGAACATCGAATCTGTTTACGATGTCATGGAGATGGAGGATAACCAACGAAATCAATTATTACAAATGACACCGGCCCAGATGTAAGTTTCTTCGCTGTCTACCCTGTTTTCAGTCTCCCTGATGATGCCTTCAGGCGTGACGTTGCTACCTTTGTCAACTCTTACCCTACGCTTGATGTATCCCACGAACTCGTCAAAGGAGAGTACACCGCTGGCGCTCCCATCGTTCTCAAAGTGACTCTAGCACGCGACGTAGACGACGACGACGACGACAGCGATCAAACGGTTGTTGCGCCTTTTTATCCTCACAAAAAACTGGCCAATTGGTGGCTCGTGGTAGGTGATCCCACAAGTCGACAGCTACTTGTCATCAAACGTGTCACCGTCACCAAAAGTCTTGCGGTCAAGTTGGAGTTTACCCTCCCCAAAGGAACGCATTCACTCAAGCTTTATGTTATTTGTGATTCGTATGTTGGGGCCGATCATGACATTGGTCTTGACGCGATAGAGGTTGCGGAAGGGGACGATAGTGATAGTGACGAAGACATGGACAGTGATGAAGACGAGTAGTAATAGTACGATACCTGATGCTCGCACGTTTGTACATTTAATGCCTTATAATTTGATTCTTTTTGACTTGCATGGCCTACTAGCGACCATCCCGAAATCTGCGCCTCATGAGCGTCGGAGCCGGTGGTTGCCGAGTTCCGGCTATTAAGTATTTCTAAAGCGCCACAAGCATCTCCCCAAGCCTATGTCGCGGTTGCTTCGCGACTCTGGCGTTGTGGCCCAATGTCTCTTGCGTCGTGCTTCGACCCAGACGGGCCTGGTGACCTTCTTCAAAGGGCGACGCACATACCAGTCTGAACCAAACCAATATGCTATTCCCTATGGTCCTGGAATCCCCCCGCCTCTGAAGGGAATTAGGATTCTTGATTTGACTCGTGTCCTTGCTGGACCCACGGCTACTATGTTGCTGGCTGATCTAGGTGCAGACGTCATCAAAGTAGAAGAGGTTTCCAAAGGCGATGATACCCGTACGTTTCAATGTTATCGATATTTATAATCAATCGGACAGCACTCATACAACATCCTCTATTCTTATACGTGTCGCGTGAGCAGGTTCATGGCACCCACCATCAGCGTCTACCGTATCGACTGCGCCGACCGCGTCTGGACATCAACCCCCAGAATCTGCCTACTTTCTCGCGGTCAATCGAAATAAACGTTCTGTGACAGTGAATTTTAAGACCCCAGAAGGCCTGGAAATCATCCGAAAACTTGTGAAAACGTCAGATGTACTGGTAGAAAACTTCGTTTCAGGAAAACTAGCCACCATGGGTCTCGGCTGGGAGGATTGTAGAAAGATCAATGAGCGGTTGATCTATACGTCTATAACAGGTGCGTATTTTTCATCTATATTCTTTTCAATGTCGTACTTCAATATTATATTTTATTAGGTTATGGTCAGACTGGACCCTTTAGGACTGCGGCAGGCTACGATGTGATTATCGAAGGTGAAGCAGGTCTTATGCACATGTCCGTAGAACGTGCTTTCTTGTGTATCAGGAAGTGGAGTGACGTTTTTTTACACGTTATTTGCCACGTATAGTACAGGAGAACCAAACCGTCCGCCGGTCAAGGTGGGCGTTGCTGCAACAGATATCGCTACTGGGCTCTATGCACATGGAGCCATTATGGCAGCCCTAATATCACGACAACAGACTAACAAAGGTGTTTGGATCGACTGTAACCTTTTTGAGTCGCAAGTTGAAATCTTTTTATTCGGTTATCCAAGAGACTTTATTAATTATCTACTTCAGATTGCTGGATTGGCAAATATTGCTTCCAACTACCTCATAGCTGGACAGGAAGCAATGCGTCATGGGACAGCTCATCCATCCATTGTGCCCTATGAGGTATTCCCCTGTAAAAATGGATTCTTGATGATCGGTGCTGGTAACAACAAGCAGGTGAGAGTCACTCTGGACTGATCTGAACTGATTAATTGTTCACCCTCTTTTCGTTACTTTCTTCTCATGCCTGACTACTTACTCCACCTATCATGCGGCCATCCCTGTGAAACTCGAAACCCAACCCTTGATAACCATGAACATGAACAACAGTTCAAAATATTGGCCGAAAAGGTTCTCACAGATCCCGCATTAGCTGACAGCCCGAGGTTTGCGACAAACGACGCACGCGTGAAAAATAGAAGAGAGCTTGTACGTATAATCACTGATGTGCTTATGCAAAATGACAGGGAACATTGGTTGGAGCTGCTCACGGGACTTGGGTGCGTATAAGCAGTAGTGATTGTTCTTTTGGTTCTGATCATTGATTTTTAGAGTTCCATTTGGACCCATTAATAACATTGAACAAACGTTCCAACACCCTCAAGTGAGGACCCGAGCCTGAGTCTAGATTCTTGTGACATAATCATTCTAATCTCCTAGGCAATCGCAAGGAAAGTAACCGTTGAGGTTGATGTGAGTGGATTTGAATAGATTTCGTGGGCTGAGGCTAAAGCACATTAAATAAAGCATGCTCGTGCAGGGAAAATTAAAATGGTAGGACCCCCCGTTACATACAATGGACGGAAGATGGAAGTAAGAATGGCACCCCCGTGGCTTTCTGAACATACTGAAGAGGTCAGTGATTCTTTCGCTATGATGAATGGTCAATAACTGGTTTGACTTGTGTGTAGGTAATGAGGGAGTTGGGATATAGCACTGAGGAAATAGCAGATTTGCGGAAGCGAGTAATAATCTAAAGGCATCACATCACGTGTCTCTTTTTTAAGATGAATCTATGAGGTCACCGTGACTAGATGATTAGATGATTGCCGGTTGTGACTGATTACAGACCCGTAACTAGTCGATAAATGGTACCTCTAGTCCAGGTCCTTCTACGGTTACTTACGACATATCCTACTCATCGCCCAAGACCTCTCCAATCAATCGTCTTTTATTATGTCTGCAGTAAAACATGCTCTCTCTCAACCCCTGCGGAAAGTCAGTGATCCGGCCATTATCTCAAAGCGAATCGCTTCCCCAAGTCCACGGTTGGCAACCCCTCCTTCATCCGCCAGTTCATCATCTACCGCTTCGGAGGAAGATGAGATCGATAAACCTCCTGTCAGCGATAAACCCTCCGTCAGCCATACATCCAAGCCAGAGCCAATTGCAACCCCGCCTCCAGAGCTCAAGGCCCAACAGGTGACCTTTCACTTCCTATATTTTCTCTTTTCTCCTTTGCGTGCCTCCCTATAATGAATATTTCATCTTATTCTGAACTATAGCTGCTGTTGGAGCCGTGTTCTGAGCATTTAAATTTTTTTAGACCTTAAATATGGAAACTTTTCGTCAGATCCTTGATTTAGACGAGCCGGGCGACCATGAATTTTCGCTTTCGATGGTGGAGGCATACTTTGAACAGGCCGAAGAAACGTTCCGAGACCTAGACAAAAACTTGTCCGTGTTCATCCATCAATTATTTCTTGCTGAATTTGACGCCTTGTTTCTAGCAAAGACGAGAATTTGTCAGAGCTATCTACATTAGGCCACTTCCTTAAGGGATCATCAGCAGCCATCGGTTTGGAAAAGGTCCAGGCATCGTGCGAGAAGATTCAACATTATGGTGCCAAACGTGACGAAGAGGCCAAAAAGGATTTGAAACCCGAAGATGCCCTAGATAAAATCAAAAATCAGCTGGGGCAGCTCAGAAAGGAGTATGCTGAAGCGAAAAAATCTTTGGAGGATTGGTTCCGCGAGCACGAAGATTGATTTGAGTGTGGATAGAGCTTATGGATGGATACATGGACGGATGGAATGTAAGGAATCATGTTGACGAGGGTTAATGCTTGGGGCTGGCTCGGCCACTTTGCAGGCCGTGACACGTCTTTGGCCGGTAACAGAATAAGATGGACGTGCGATTTCCGGGGAGAACGCGTTATTCTACCAAGGAACTCCTGATGGGCCTAGACAATCCAGGTTGTCTTTCGAAATTCAGACCAGATACACACTGACAAGGTATCTGGCACCGGTCTCCAATATCTGTAAATGAAGCTTTCTATCAATTGTCCCCTTCTTTTTTTTGCCCCCCCCCTCTTCCCTCTTCCCACATCACCCGTGTACTATTTTTCTCTGTACATTTCTTTTTCTTTTTCTTTTCCAAACTAAACCTGTTTGACGTCACTGAACGCTTATGTATCATTTTGACGCGCGTCATAAAAGTTTAAACTATGTTCAAATACTACTATATAGGGGAGTTAGTCCCTGTTAGCCCTACAACTCAGGCTTCGAAAGTTTAAGTCAGGATTCTTTTTTGGAAGGGCTAAAAACGGAAATGTTCCCAAAGTCCGTGACTGCCGGTGAGGTCATCCACCATCCACTCCAGGCCTTCCAGAATGGACCTACAATTATCTACACCGTCGTGCTTCCCAGCTTTTCCCTATGACCCGCCATATAACATTCAAACAGATTTAATGCGCCACCTGTATACATCTATAGAACAAAGAAAGGTCACCATTGTTGAAAGTCCTACTGGAACCGTCAGTACATTCTTGTGACAAACAAACAGCCAGCATATATATTGACGACTATTGTTAGGGAAAAACGTTAAGCCTCTTGTGTGCATCGCTCACATGGCTTCAAGATGAAAAGTCTCGTGCAAGGAAGGGTAAGATGAAAGAGATTGCTGGGGGAAACGATCTGGGAGGTAAACCACAACGGTCGGATCAGCATCTCTACTTATTGACGCGTCATATATGGTTGCAGTCAAGGATTGGGTGATTGAACAATCTTTGGAACGTGCACGCCGCGACCTGGAAGCAGACGAACTCGAATACGAAGCACGCCTTGCTCAAGCTAGGAAGAGGGAAGAGGCCTTACGACGCGCAGCGAAGGCAAAGGTGACCAAAAGAATTGTGAGTGTCATAATACATCATTGAGAGGTCATGAATGGATATCCATTTTCTTTGAAGAAACTGGACCTCAATGCTCAAAAGAAGGTTTCAGAAGACGACAGTGATGACGATGATCAATATCTACCAGACACGGATCAGAACTCAGCTGCAAGGGATGGACTCGACATGCATATATCGCCTACACTGCGTGCGCTCATGGAAAAGTTGAGCTTCCTGAGCTGAGGCTTGATTGAGAGAGGCTCAGTGATTATCTGCAATCTTTACAGACTCGATAACATATCTCAACATGGTTCTGGATACTCCACGGATGCCAAGGACGAAATTACTTGTACCAAGATATTCTACGCCTCTCGCACGCATTCTCAACTTGCCCAAGTACTCCCCGAAATGAGCAAGCTCAAATTTCCAGGGAAAGACATATCAGTCAAGAGTTATCATCTCCCGTTTCAGCATTCCTTACCACAGAAAAGGCGGACTAGCGATGACTTGGACTATGAGGGAAGTCTTGATTCGGCTACACCTGTACGAGTAACACGTACTGTTTCGTTGGGCTCAAGGAAGCAATTATGCATCAATGACGAACTTCGACAAAAGGCGCGCGATTTAGACGAGGCTTGTCGGGAATTATTGGGTGGTGAGAGAAGACAGTCTATATAGTTCTTATTGCTGTGGGAACTAAATACAATTGCAGAAAAGGAGGGGAGGCGGTGTCGATACCTTCCACCAATCGGAGAGGAAGAAAAGATGCTTGATCTCCGTGACCAAGTCTTGGTGCTAGCATTCCATTCTTTCGCCGAAGCCCCTTCTCATAGTTCATGACCTCAGGCATCTCCAAAGGATATAGAGGATCTGGCGAATGCAGGTCGCATGGCTGGAACTTGTCCGTATTTCGGATCGAGGCGTGCCATCCCCCAGGCCGAAGTATACCATGTATCTTTTTCACCCTGGCTTATATACTGATTTAGGAAATGAATGCAGCTTGTAACACTACCTTACAATCTCCTTTTGAAAAAATCAGCGCGTGAGGCACTTGGAATTAACCTCAAAGACCACATTATCCTAATCGACGAGGCTCATAGTGCGTAACCGAACCTATTCATCACTGTCATTTTCGAAAACATGCGCACTAAACTAGATTTAATTCCAACGCTGCTTTCGCTTTCAACCACCCGTTTACTCTATACAACTCTGGTGACGGCTCTAGAGCAAGTATGTAGCTACGTGTCGCGTTTCCGGACCCGCTTGTCTGCAATTAACATGCTTCACCTGAAACGACTCGTTGTATTTCTTGACGCATTGAAAAAATATGCGGGCGAGTGGAAAGAAGCTAGCGCCAAGGAGACATTCAAGTCAGAAGTGATAAGTGTCGCCCAACTAGTGGACAGGATGGGGAAGAAGGTGGCTGGCATCAACTTGTTGGAGATAGAGTCTTATTTGAAACGAAGTAAGGCATGTCGAACACTTTTGGCATATTGATGCGTGCTGTTTAATTGACTTCGTCATTTGGTTTAGGTGGCAAGGAAAATCGCTGGTTATTCGGACAAGCGAGCGGAGAAGGAGAGTGGTAAGTAGTGTTTCAACGAGCATTGGACGATTGTTAACGTCTGGCCTACAGATCCGACTGTCAAACGACAAACTCAACGAGGCGCAATTCCTCCTTTGCATATTGTCGAAGATTTCATGCTATCACTCACGACCCCGAATAATGGTCTGCTCAGATGTTTTTCTTTCTCACTTGCTGTTCATCGAAGGCCTTGATCAGATGGTCGCGTTACCCTCAGTATAGTGTGCATACCAGGGCGTGAGGATACAGTTGAACTAAAATATCAATTACTCAATCCATCTCCCAACTTTATGGATGTGGTTGAGGAAGCTAGGGCTGTCGTCCTAGCAGGTGGTACTATGTCGCCGGTACGCACTGTACTTCAGCCTTTAGCGAAAACATATATTTAAGACGGTAAGGTCAGATGTCAGATGTTATCAACCAGCTATTGTCACACCTTCCACCGGAGAAAATTACATCTTTTTCATGTGGGCACATCATACCGGAAGACAATCTCCAAACATTAGTTGTGAGCAAGGGACCTGGCGGAGGAGACCTCGAGTTCAAGGCAGATAAACAGAACGATCCAGCAACAGTAGGCCTACTCTATCTTCAAAAACATTCCGAATGTATTGAATTTCTATAATATAGATTGCTCAACTTGGCCAGGTGTTACTGAATTTTACGAGCGTGGTACCGGCCGGGATGATTGTGTTCTTCCCATCCTATAAATTCTTGAATACAGCTAAAGCGATATGGTTAAATATGGGAACATTGGATAAATTTGCGTTAAAGAAACCAGTACGTGGTGGTGGCAAAATTATAGATGTGGGAGATCGTTTATGTCATTTTGAAACAACATAGGTCTTTTTTGAGCCTGAGGAGAGTACTGAGGTTGAGAAAGTTCTTCAGGAATATGCGACAGCGGCCACCTCGGTAGGTGAATGGTTACCCTTAAACCGAGCGTTATTAAGCTGTGTCTTTACTTTAGTCGGTTGTCGGCAAGAAAGGAGGGGCGATCCTCTTCGCCGTGATTGGAGCAAAACTCTCAGAAGGATTGAATTTTTCAGACGATCTCGCCCGTGGTGTCGTCATCGTAGGCCTTCCGTATGCCAATCTTGGTTCTCCTGAGCTTAGGGAACGAATGAAATACGTGAAAAGTCTGGAAGAAGCGCGTGGTGATTCCTTTGTCAGAGACAAAAGTATGAAGGATGCTGGTGCTGAGTTGTATGAAAATATGTGTATGAATGCGGTCAATCAAAGTATTGGTGAGGTTTTCTCTTTACTCTTTTTTTTGTATTTTTATTGAATTGACTTGGCTTTTTCATTATTTTAGGCAGAGCTATCAGACACGGACATGATTGGGCATCCCTCCTTCTTTTAGATCGAAGGTATGGGGCTCCTTCGATCCGCAACAAGTTGCCCAAATGGATTGGGAGCAAGTTAGTGATCACGGAAGGATTCAGTCAGACTGTGAGGGAGATGGGAGCGTTTTTCAGAAATAAGAGGCCGTGAACGAAGATGTTAACGTTAACTTTTTGTCTGAAAATACGAAGAAGCCAGAAGATCGAAAGACCATTAGCCCACTACTGTCAAGACTGTCAAGATGTCGTTTATCTGAACAAAGGCGGAAACCACCAATTAATACACCTTGGAAGTTCATCCATGTCGCAGACAACGTGGATGGCTATTCAATGAGTGACATCGAAGTAAGCTAATATATGTCGGGAATTCGGGTTGGTTGTACAGGGTCATTTATTTAAACAGGCAGATGCATGTCACCAGAAGACACAAAAGGTGAGGCCGGTGAGGACCAAAAGGTTATGTAGGCAAGCGCGGGATTCCAAATTATTCTTGGAAACCCCTCAGGGCCCAAGTTAGTTCCCGACATCGTGACGCTCTCCCAACTTCATAACACATTGACTGTTAGTGTGAAGATATGGGTTTCTTCTCATCCAGAAAGACAGAAGACAACGACGTATACCAAGTAACTGTCGGATTAGGAGGAGGGGGAGTAGGTGGTGGCAACGACAAATCGGTTGTCAAGGTCATTCGTTCGCGATTTGTGCGTTCCTTTTTGCTCGTTTGTCGCATCGTTACTCATGCAAGAAACACCCTTTCTGATTATCATCACCGCCTCCACATGTATATGTGTGTATCATCAATCGGTGTCTGTCGTTCATTTCAACGGTGGTTTTAGTACGGCAAGAAGGGTAAAGAGCGAGAAGATCAGCAGCCAGCCGTTTCATTTCTGGGTGGCGTGTCGGCAGCGCAGGCCCTATCCAACAACAGCAACCCCACACTTACTTCGGCCAACAGGACGTTGAATTGGAGCGGGAGTGTCCTAAGAACTAGTAAAAACAACATTCATCATTCAGCACCTTCCACCCCCCTCAAGAAACGTCCAAACGACACTACGCTACCCTCAAGCCCTAGTCGACATTCATTTGTTACTAATTTATCGTCACCTCTGCGAAAGAACGCAACAGATACTGTCACGTAAGAAATTTTCAACCACGTCCTTTGGAAAGCCCTAGTTTGGTGTTGAGCAAAAAATACTATTAGGGTAACTTTGGCCCAACGACTTGATGAACTGGCGGTTGCGAATTCGGAAGGGTTGTTAAAGTGGGTTTTTAATAAACGATCTTGACTGACGGTGTTGAATTACTTGTGGACGTACAGTGATGATGAATATCGCCTTCTTCGCCAGAACTTGTTCGAAAGATTTGCGAGCAATTCTGCAGTTCCTACCGAGGCATCTGTAGTACCAGTTGCATGCGATCGACCGCGTCCTAAGAATGGAAGGCAAACACCAGAACGACGTAAGTTTAGTTTTTTGGGATTGGGGTTCTGCCTTGTCTTAATAAAAACCTTGACCAGCGCCTTCGCGTCCTTTATCAAATTTCCAAATTGACGCACGTCGACCTGGTTCAATAGATTCCAGAACGTCGACCACCTCTGGTGTAGCCAACCTATTCCGTAGGGCGACCGGTCGACGGGAAGTTCCTAAGGAACCTAGCGATACATCGAGCGTTTGGTCAAGAACATCCAATAGTTCCAACTTCTTCAGACTTCCGCGGGTACTTTCAAAGAAGTCAAGTAGTTCTTCAATAGGCACAAATGCATCGCGTATACAGGTTGATACGGTCTCGATATCCTCTCGACAACCATCAGATAGAGGTCACGGAGAAAGCCTTGGGCAATTTTCGCCGAGATCTACGGCCAGTATCAGACACTTGGCGACCCCACCTTCTTCATTCCCTACGCGCATCATCGCGCAGGACAACCGCATCACTAATTCTATTTATAACGTATTTGATGAAGAGCATTTGAAGACTGTTCAAGAAATAACTCAAGAAATCCAAAATGTGGAAGCGGAGGGTAAACGGTTGATGGATGCTTTTAATGGGCTGGAAGTGACGACCCTAGCCAAACTGCAGCGACATCATATTCGACCGTCATTGAAATCGGCCGATATTGGGAAGGGTAGCGAGTCACATTGGGGTCCTGACTCTGAAAGTCGGTCTCAGAGACGGATCATCCTGGCAGACGATGCGATGTCAATGCGTTCGGGGACTTCCGCTGGGACTACACCTTCGGTGTCTGCATCTTTGGCACGTTCAGTTCATTCGTCAAAGAGGGTGGCATGGTCTACGAAACCTTCTTCATTGGCTGTGAACCTTGCTTCGAGGTCTGGATCCTTGCATCGGAAGAATTCTACGTCGAGCATTACGTCGGAGAGAAAAGGTGGACGGACGTTGCCTGTTGGGCCTAACTCGATATCACATGGGTATCCGAAAGGTGCAAATTCATCAAATATCAGCCTATCGAGAAGCACAGGACATCTTCCTATGGACACAGTATTGGAGGACGAAAAGGTGTCGATGTCAGAGACGATGAATACGGTGAGGTTGGAGCCTGAAGATATTGAGGATGAGATGGAGGATATCCGGCGACGTCGAGAGGAAGTAAGTCTTCGATATGAAGCACGATTGGAGTACTTGCGGGCCAAGTTGAAAGGAGCGCAGTTGCACGAAAAACTTATGCGCAAGTAGTTATAGATTATGTAATTATTTAAAGTAAGTTACTAGCCAAGCCCTTTGAGCAGGTTCAACCCGTCCAACTCTCATGTCTCATGTCCCGTCGCCAGCAACGGATGACTCTGACTCCTTTATTCTCTCAACAACTCCGACGCCACCTCCCTTGAGAGCCTTTTCTCAGTGGTCCGCAACAGACACCCCTCTTCATCACCACCAAGGCACTTCATATTTCACATCACGATCCTCATCTCCAGTTCTTAATAGAACACGACGAACAGCAAGGAGTACCAGTGTCAGCAGTTCTCAGGCTACAAACTGTCATCGCGATGACGAGATACTAAGTGAAGACGACGAAGATAATAGTCACCGTCGTGGAAAAGCTTCTGCTGATGCTCAAGATGACGATTCAGGAGAAAGAGATGAAGACGAAGATGAAGATATCGACGAAGATGATCCTATCACAACCGTTAAGGATCGACAATCCCTCATCAACGTCCAACATCCTTTCGGTCTTCCCATCTGGAAACCAGCTTTGTACAAAAAATCCCGCACGGTGACGCGTCTGGCTGACGAGGCACTCCACTCTATCCCCTCTGCACAGGCCGAGCGGCACCTCCTGCCAGGCAATCTGTTTTGGGCATTTGCCTTTGGCTGGTGGCTTGGACTTGTCTGCATCATCATTTCCTTTTTTATCTACCTCGTTCCACAAGGCGCCGAACATTACTCCAATCTTGTGTACGGGTTGGGGTGGTACCTAGCTTGGCCATTTGGCAAATATGTAGAAGGAGATATCAATGAACTCGGGGCGAAGGCCGACGATGAAAGCCGTAGGCGTTGGAGCCATATTAACGACACTGTTCGAGGCACCTCCCAACCCAGGCAAGGTGATGAAGCCGAACTACCCAGAAACCCACCTCTTTCAGAGTGTCCCACTATCACTCAAGACACCGTTTTATCTCGCGGTCAAAATATTTCCTGGGCCTCTGAGCCAGCACGAGAATCGACCCCGCTCCTTGCACATCATCCCTTCCCTGCTCCCAGCAAATCATACGGAACAACCCTCCTCTCAGTCTCTCCTTCTTCATCAAGAACTGTTGGCGTCGATTTCGACGTTGAAGAACCTCAGAGAGGTAGCTTGATTGGAAAAATTTGCTTTTGGCTAGCACTAGTGTCGATCATTGCTCCTCTCATGCTCTTTGTGTGCCTGATTTGTTGGGCTCTAGTCGTAACCATACCCATGGCGAAACTCAATTGGGCCCTTATCAAGTGCTTATTCACTAAGCCAACTCATATCCGTTTCTGCGCTGCTCCTCCTGTCGTTATTGTCTCCTCCGCCGGTCAACAAGGCGAAAGCCGTTCAGAACAAGAACACGGTGAAGACATTGATACACCAGTGGCTCAATTTTCTGTCAAACATCCAAGGCTTTCTGCGGGCCAAGCCGCTCCTTCTGGCTCACCAACTTCTACAGTCCTGCTTTGTACATACCGCGCCGTCGGACTCAAATACTACAAGTACACGGTTGGAGGTGTCAATATTTTATTCGTCAATCTCCTCCCAATAGTATTTTTCGTGATTTTTGATGGATTCGTCCTCCTCCCTCTTATGGAAAAGATGGAACATAACGGCGAACACGTCCCTGCCTTCCTCAGTTTCATCGCTTCCCAAGGTCTCATCTTCCTTCTCAGTCTAACTAGCGTTATCCCCCTTTCTTATTTCATCGGAATGGCTGTTGCTTCCATTTCGGCACAATCATCTATCGGGATGGGTGCTGTCATCAATGCGACTTTTGGTTCTATTATAGAGATTATTCTCTACGGTATTGCTTTGACGCAGGGAAAGGGTCATCTTGTTGAGGGCTCTATCGTGGGGAGTTTACTTGCCGGTGTACTTTTGATGCCTGGGATGAGCATGTGTAGTGGAGCTTTGCGTCGAAAGGAGCAGAAGTTCAACGCGAAGAGTGCTAGTGTCACTAGTATGATGTTGATCATGGCTATTATTGGCGCATTGGCGCCGACCTTGTTCTATCAGACGTATGGCAATGTATGGAACTGCCGGCCTCTTTTCTTCTTTCCGTCATTGACATCCATTTTTACAGTTCCAACTGGTATGCAGCGGGTGTCCTTCATCGCCCGGTCGACCTGGTGATGTACCATGGATCTGCGACCATTGTTACTATAAACATCCCGACCCCGTCGATGACCCCTTCTATCAGTCGACTGTTAAGAGTTTGATGTACTTCTGTGCAGCTATATTGTTACTGGTACAGTACTTTTCTCCTTTCTCAAAAATTTCGACGCTCAATCTTTTTCCCCTTGTTCAGTCATACCTCATCGGTCTCTGGTTCTCATTACGTACTCATGCAACCCAGATATGGCAGAACCCCCAACAACTTCTCCATCCGATGGAATTGCCGACTCATAGTCGACACTCTCTGTACAGTAAACTGCTTCCTTTGGGACAGAGCACTGGTACGGCTGGTGCTACCCAGCTTGCTGGTTCACTTACCCGTAAAGCCAGCAATGCGGGTACCAAGGGAAGCAATGTGCCTTCGCGGACGGCGACACCATTACCTCGTGAAAGCTCCACATCAACATCAGCGCCTCCTCAGGTTGGTCGTTCATCAGTTACTACTTCTCCATCCCAAAAGAAAATCTCTCAACAACAGCCAAATCTCCACCCCGTCCTCGAAAGTGTTGACCATGCAGTTAAAAACACCGATCTGCGGAATATACAACTACCTGAACCTATGACAACAGATGATTTCACGAGGGCAGTGGCGGTTGCTACTGTTAGTGCGTTGAGGCATCAGCAGCAGCAAACTCATTCGCATTCACCGGGGCGGGTGAGGTCTTCTGCTGAGCATGAGGTTGCTGGCGCGGGTGGAGGACATGATCAGGGAGGACATGATGCGCCTTCATGGAGTCGGACGACCAGTGCGAGTGTTTTGCTGGCATGTACGGCTCTTTATGCTGTTATTGCTGGTATGTGCTTTGATCGTCTTTTTTTTTGTATGTTTAGAACTTATGTTTATCTTTTTTCTTTTATAGAGTTGCTTGTGGATGTCGTCGATGTCATATTGAAAGACTCGGGTATCGATGAAAAGTTTCTGGGGATCACTTTGTTCGCGCTTGTACCCAACACGACGGAGTTTATGAATGCGATTTCGTTTGCTCTCAATGGGAATATAGCACTCAGGTCAGATATATTGTTCATCCGCATATATACATGTTAATTTGTGTGTTTTGTAGTATGGAGATCGGTTCGGCTTATGCACTACAAGTGTGTCTACTTCAAATACCTGCGATGGTTGCTTTCTCTGCGTGGTACGATCCTCTGAATATGGGTGAAGTCGCCAAAACCTTCAGGTGTGTAGAGATAAACTCCTGCCGCCTATCTTTCCACTTAGAGGATTTGTCTTTTAAGTTTAATCTTCCCGAGATGGGATGTTATCGCCATAATCCTTTCCATGTTCTTGATGACATACACATACATTGAAGCCAAGAGCAATTATCACCGTGGAAGCATTCTGATCCTAAGGTTCAGTCTACCTTCTTTTCCTATGCTTACACTATCAGGCTGACTGTTCTGTTGCTCACCTTAAGTTATCTCGTTTTGTTGGCGGGTTTTTACTTTGCACCGCCGAGTGCGGTAGATGTTGATCAAGGCCATCTTAACGGCGTCTCTCCTACTCTTCAAGAATTTCCAGCTCTTAGTTGGATTCAAACTGCACGATGGTACCTTCGATCACTATACCAACATGGAACTTAGTATCCTTTTAACCTATCACAACGTTTATATTCTTCTTACCAGTAGACCCCGATTTGGACTCAAACCAACACCCCCCTAGCTCAACAGCACCATAATCATAATCTTTCACATGTTTTCATTCGCTTGCCTCTTATTTCCACGTATAGTTATCTTTCGTGCCCTTCCAATCGTCATCAAGTATTTTTCTCATTACCACCCACAACACCGAAGTGAGCCAGACAACGCTGGTAACGTTGAACTCGGGAAAATCACGATGCTACATTATTGATATATACACACAAAGGTTTTTTTTGTACCCAATATCTTCTCTTCTCGACGATTCAATTCAAATCAATGCAAACTTTGCAACTGTTCTAAAACTTTCACAATCTGTTCCGAAGACAACTTCAAGTGCTCCGGCGCACTTGATCCTTTCCTAACTTTTTTCAGATTGTCGGGGGAAAGAGTCAGGTAATGTTCCAGGAAATCGCCATCTATGAATCCGAATGCAGCACCATCTGCATCACTAGGACCTCGAGTATTCTTCGGTGCTCGGAATCTATGCCAGGTCAAAGTCAGATCGAAGTTAGCCTTCAACGGCAATATTGCTGTTTTGATTTACCTTGTATGGCTCACGTTCCCGACTCCTGAGACCACAGCAGCTAAGTTCCGTTGTAGTGCTGTGAGATGCATCGCTAGCTCCTTATCTTGAACATCGATAATCACACCAATCTGTCCCGAAGAAGTGAAGTAGATAATCTCTGGCAAGAGTTTGATCTCTCCTAAATCATCTATTGCTGTTGAAAGAGAACCTAAGGAGACAGTAATTAGTAAACTCAATACTTATCATGATTTCTATTTTACCTCGTATCTGACCGCGCACGAATTTAGTAACTTGATCTGCCATATAGTAACATCCATTGCGTTCTAATGCTGTACGGCCTAAGATCCGACCGAGCGTGAACGTGCAAATGTTCAAAGAATCCTAATATATGTGTGGGTCAGTAACAACTATATATATACATTTCAATTGTATATCACTCACGTTACCACAGATGATGTTATCAGAATCTAGAGCTTCAACGGATACGGGATACAAAGGACCATAATCCTTAGCTTCCGAAATCAAGCTTGCTTCTGCTACCTTTAGTAGAGACACTGAGCTGATTTGGTCCCCAGCTACAATCCGATTTCCAAATGAGCCCAGACTGGATACCAAGTAATTGTGATTCCAATCTGTAATCCTCTTCAAGGAGAACACCCTGGTCGAAGATTCAAGCAAAATATCAAATCGGAAAAGGAGAATCTGAAAATCGGAAGTTCAACGAGGTTATCGATAGGTTTCATATTTCACTGACGGAAGAATTAACTGCTGCAACGATTTTATCCTCCACGACTTTCAAGGAATAGACACATCCCCAAACATCAGCGGATGTGACCATGGAAAGCTCCAAGCTTGATGATTTTGATTGCGTGGCCGAGGTGTATGCTGTGAGGATCAATAATCGTCCAGCAGTTGGTTCCAGTTCCTCTGCTTTATAAATTACAGTCCCGAGGCAGAAGAAAGGTTTTTGCTGGCCTTCAACCGTCAAAGAGAATGAAACAACGGACGTTATCTCTTCATCGAGATCGCAATTAAACTGGCCCAAATCTGCGTAAGAACATCTCAGACTTTAGTTGAACGAACGATGTGAATAAGACTAACGAGCGAGAGAGTTGTGGTCAATTAATTGGAAAGAACTTCTGGATGGCTCATAGTCGCCCACTCTAGTCGGTTCATTTCGAGTACAGACCACACCAAATACTTTCAATGATGCTTCATGTACTATCCGACGAGGATTATCGAGAAAAAATAGTGCCTGAGGGTGGAGTGAGCAAAAGCAGACGAAAATACTATTTTTTATTTGACATACCGAGCGTATATGCATCTTGTTAAGTTGCCTTACTCGACCGACGAATAGGCCTGTTGGTGATGCCAGAATAAGCGAGGAAGCAAACGAGTTTGTCGAAAACCGAGCCGCAGCAGAAATTTCCTGATTTAAACTTTGTGAGTTTGTCTACTTGAAAAGAAACAGGCGAAAATACCATACTTTGAGCATAATGGGTGAATTAACCAACCGATTCATCTTATAGTCATAGAGAAAGACTGTTGCTCTGTTGCCTGCCGCAAGAACGGTGTGCTTGTCGTCTACTTTGAATGGAGTCAAACTGACTGGGGCATGCCCCAGAGAGATAATCTTCAGATCCTTCAGTTTGTTTTCCTTCCATGACATCGATGCTACAGATCCATCTCCGAGACCCGCAAGGAGGAAAGCATAGTGGTTGGCTCCTTTCGGACTTACATCATTCCCAAAGTTAAATAATAGCACGGAGCGAACAACAGCAGGCAGTGGAGGAGTTTTGCTTTCAGACTTCAATCCGGTTTCAGAAATTGAAAAAACCTCGACAATGTTGAGATTCCAATATGCGGCAATGATAAACTTTGAAGCATGCTTTGCAGGATTGAGAGGTAGACATGATATGGCAGAAATTTCGGGTAGTTCAGTACGTTCACTGTTCGGATGATCAATGAGGCAATAGGGCAAAAAACTGCCTAGCTAGTAAGCAAAACGACATACGGTTTTATCAACTCTTTAAACTCTATCGCATTATTCTGAATGCACAGCAATGCTCGCCTTCCGCCGCTTAGCGCCAACGCGACCTGACTCCCGTTTACATTGGCTGCAACAATTTCAAGAGGCCTCGCATCATATGATGCCGTATTTTCCACTTTCCATGCCGCCCGCTCCATATAGTTACCCATTGCAGCATCCCACTCTAGCAGAAAAGCACCATTCGGCACAACTTGGACTACCAGAGATGAATCAACGTATTCACCCCCTACTCGTTTGTGAAAGTTGGAAAAGGCAAAAGTCGGTTTTTTCGTGACAAGCCCGCTGTATGGCGCGCTCTCTATGCGTCGGAAAGTTGTGTTGGTGCCTTGATCATTGATCTGGATAAGATGGGTTTCGTTCACTGTGGATACGACGAGATGACTGTGTTTTCTAAACACAAGTGATATTGAGCTCAAAAACGGCGTGTGTATGCATTGCGATACTTACTCATCATTGTACTTGGCTCGAACACCCCAAATATTCGTGATATCCGTGATCCCCTGTACGAATGCCAGCTCCTCGAATACTGCGCCATTTCTGACAACGTTAACGGACCCAGTGTTCGCCCCACCTGAGCATGTTACAATTTGAGTCTACGTTGTGTAGAGTAGGTCATCGCAAGGAAGGAAAGAAGAGAAAGAGTTTACCTCGCCGGTACCATCTGTATCCACCAGAATGGCATCCATGATGGGGGCAATGTTCTTATAACTATCCAGCACGGTGATAAATGATCCCATGGCTTCAACAACACGTCCTTTGGAGAAGTTAATGTCGCTAGGGTCATCGATGTCCATATCATCACTGTTTTGTAACAGAACCTTTTCTTTTCCTTTCCTTGGAGACGTTGCAGAGAGACTTCCAGAAGAACATGTATGTATTTCCGGAGGGATGGAGATGGATGGTACTTCCTGGATCGATACCGGTGACGAAGATATTTGGAGAAGTTGAGAATCGCCTGTATGGGAACCTAGGTAGAGGTTTTGGTTTGTCAAGTAAGTCAAAGTGGTCGGTGACGATGTCTGTTTGAAATGTCAGAAAGGGCTAAGAATCCATACTAGAGAAATTATCACTTGTCCAAGAGGAATCAAAATTAATCCAAATTCCCTGACATTTCCAACCAAGAGCATTGCCAGTCTTCCAAAAGAATCGCCGAGGAAGAACCGGGATGGCATATCGTCATCAACAGAACACCAGCTAAGGCGATAGATTGGAAAAAATTATCTCAAAATGGATTTGAACAAGCCTACGTACGCTGTTATTTGGCTCCAGGGCCACTCGACGACAGCATTAGGCTTCTTCTTCCGACTTTCTCTGTCGCGTTCTTTGGCTTTAGCTTTGGCAACTTCAGCTGCATCTGTACTCTTTTTCCTCGCCTCCAACCTTTTCCGCTTTCCTTTCAATTTTCCCTGATTTTCCTTAGATGACAACTCAAACAAGAGTATCTGTCTGCCTCCAACCAGTAGAACGCCTCCCTGGAAACTATCTTCGATCACATTTATTCCATCATCATTAATTTCGGGCTGTACTGGAATCAAGCGAGGCAGTGAATCCGATGGATAAGGTATAACTTTGTTTGAGATGATTGTTGAATTCAACAGTGATGACGGATGGTATGAGAGCTCAAAGGCGTCAACATCAATGTCACGCGCACATAGTTGTAGACGCTCTTGAGAATCTAGATAAAGGATTGCCAAAGTGTACTCGTCGTCCGAGTTTGGTAGAAAGGCAAGCGATAAAACATTAGGTTCTGGGAGTCTGCGTTATAGACGATATGAGGAGGTTGCGACAGGGTGTTTTAGAAGAAAACACATACGATACGTCGAAATCTTGTTGGTAGCTTCCTGCTTTAAGAGTGACAACCTTGAGCTTGCCAGAGTAGCAGTTCACTACCGCCAATGTACCCGAGGGGTGCACAAGAACATCGTTGAAGAATTCTGATAAGCGAGGGGAACGATCAAGCAAAGATAGTCGCTTCTTCACAACCAACTCTGTAGGACCGGTGTCTGATTCCATGTATGATAAAAAGACAAGCTCAGGTTCAGGATGTGTGATCATTAGGACAAGATTGGAGCGCATGCCCGAGGCCTGTACTTGGTTATCAATGACAGGTATCGGAAATGGGACATATTCCAGCCTACAGAGATGAGGACTGGCTTGACAGAGCAAACTAATCCCCAGATATCCCGGCCGCATTCATGTTGAAGACCATGGGGTCTCAGAGAGTATATGTCTATCCTATGAAGCTTGGCCACCACGAGGTGTTCGACGTCTCTGGAAACCAACCTACACTTGGTAGATGAAAGGACTGACGAAGAAGGGTGAAAACTCGAGGAGATCTTCATTGTGGAGAGCAAGAGTCCAACGTTCTTCCTACCCTTACTCAGTCACCGGGAAATCCGGTCCGTCGGTATAGAACTTTACTAGTACTGTTCAACCTGTGGACTACCAGCTGCATACATCGTTCCATCTTCGTTCATTATAACGTCTTCAGTCTCTACAGCAGCCTTAACCACAAATGAATCCAACAACGTCGGTCCACTGGCTGCAACACCTTTCCCCTTTGGTTTTGCCCTTGTCACTGGAGGTTCCGCAGAAGTCCAGGGTATAATTTCTGCCCGATACTTATTAAACATTATGATTCTTAGAAACGACTGAGAACACACCTTCCAGAAACAGAAATTCGTCGGCTTTCCTTACGACAGTCGCTGGCACCCCAATCGTTCAGGGCTGGTTCAAGAAATGACGATACCAATAATCTCACCAATATCTTTATGTTGCACAGTAGACCTTTTTTCTCTATGAGCCACCTGTTGCCCTGCCTCGCATAGTCGCTTTATCATTTCCTCAGTCGCCAGTGAAATCAAAAAAGTTGCATCCTTTGCAATAATTGGTATTTCCTAATATAATGTAAGTAGCCCGTGAGCATATAGGACGCGCTTCTGTGAACCTTATCTGCTTTGATTATTTTTTGTACTCTTGACATTGGGAACAAGGTTTTTCCAGGTTCCCTCATTACAAGCTCCTTTTCAGGCTTCTTTTTGAGTGGTACCGTTGCAACTTCGTCCTCGTCAAATTTGCCTGATTCCAGCTGAATCTCGATGTTCTGCGTTTCCTCATTCTGCGTCTCTAGTTGGGAAACTGTCATGAGATGGTAGTCGGGCGCGTCAGGTCTGTTGATTTGTCACAGACCATGTTTGTGACAGTTGGCGTTTATCATAACTTTATGTCCGTCACAACGATCCCGTTTTTTGCGTTGCGGCGGTAAAATGGAACTACCCTGTAAAACAAGACATAATTCACTCAAGGGAGGTGGCTTAAGACTCGGAGAGGTCACATCCAGATATAGTAGAACTTTGACTTGAGATGTGGGTATTAATTAGCAAAGAATGAATGATGATGAAGGGAATGTAGTATGGAGCTTCATCATGGAAGCATGCTGAGCTGGATGCTTAGGGCTAGTTGTTCCTGAATATGTGTACGCCGCACTCACAAACGTGCTCGTATCCTCTTCGCAAGCACATTCGCATCGTCATCGTCAAGTTCGTGTCTGGACTCAAATTCCTTCCGATGCATCTCTTGATGCGTGAGCGGGATCTGCCCTCCTACAGCCTCTGTACTAGAAGGCGGACTTAATTCAAATTGGGGCGCTGGTATAATGTGGTAGTGTACCTATGGAAGGGAGATTCAAGCAAGTTAATTGGCTACGACACTGTACAGCACTGACGTGAGGAACCGCCTGAGCATACTCCTGATTGCATACCACATTCAGACTTGTGTTCTCCATCGCTGTTTGCACTGTAAGCGCATTTCTCATTTCTGGTACCAAGAGATGGAGCACACCTTCCGTAAGGGCATTGGCCACCTTCGACACAGCTTCCCCAACAGCAGAAGCTAGGTCAGGAGGAAGGTCTGACAATTTAGGAATGTGCGCTTTTGGGATAACGAGCGTATGCCCTGCTCTTAAAGGTAGAATGTCTATGCAAGTTTACAAGTAAATCTTTTGAATGATAGCTCTGTCAAGTAAATAAATACCTAGTATGGCAATAACTTTCTCCGTCTCGTACACTGTTGAAGCAGGGAGTTCACCACGGATGATGCGACAGAAAGCACAGTTATCATCGTGGGCCCAGGTTGAAGGTATCTGGCGTCCTACATGCGATTTGATGATGAAGGAAGTCATTGAAAATGTTGGACCCTTGAAGGACCGGCGATAATCATGAGAGGCCTACCAGTTTGATTGTTTGGAATTTGATGTCAATATGCTCAGACTTATGTAATTTGCGTATACATGACCTCAACCTCACAGTATGCATCAGTCGTTAGCGCAAATCTATCTACTTCAATGAGAGACAATTATGAACAGCACGGCGTAGCAGAGGTACGTTTCAAAAGTAGACAATCCTAACGAGTTATTGCTTCATCACCCATACAGTACTACAAGATAGTCAGCGCTACATATCGGAATCCTCATTACCCCGGCATCCGTCTCTGTCTATTCTCGTGGTTTAATCGGTGTGGTGTTCGACCAAATCCTTCTTCCCCGGAGGCTCAAACTTATACGTGTTTCTAGTTGGTGGCAAATAAACTCCTCAAACACCGTGAACATAACATTAGAACAGATCATGTTTTTTGATATGGCCTGTGGTTCGTGGATTTATTACATATATTACTTCCTTGACTGACTTTCATTGTCCTGTCAGGCAGGTAGATCATGTCTTTGTCGCCTTGACTCTCCGAGCGGTTGACAGATGATTTTAATTTGCCCAGTGGAGAAGCTACCCTTGCATTCGTGGAATGGTGTAACTTTGGGAAGAAAATCTATCATCGATCGTTATTGGTCAAAGATCGTTCATCCAATACGCCGAGCGTTATACCATCCCGGCGAAACTTAATCACTCCAATTGCGCTTGGCCCCGAGTTTCCGAGACCACAAATTATGGCTGCGGACCCTGTGAGCGTTGCCCCCGTCATAGAGCCATCGTCACTGTTTCAAGCTAGCTCATCTCTCCTCCCAACATCCAGTTCACAGCAGCGGCTTACAAACACCGAACGTCGTACACATGTGCAGAACTCTCCTTTAGTGACATCGCCGAGGGCGCATTGCCAACGATGTCCGTCGATATCTCAACTGGTTCAGTACGGAAACTCATGTCCCAACAGGATAACGAGCAAGCGGAACGTTCTTATATCATTGAGATGGTAGTCTGCTCATTTGCTCTGCATCTCCTTGAAGACGCCTCCGGCTTGTTTCGTCTCCTTTGGGAATTGAGCTCGAAAGCGCGCTGGCTTGTCGTTCTTGCACCTCACAAAAAGCCGGAGGTATAAAACCGTCTCCATCACCCAATATGTGTTATTTAAATAAATCTTTGCAGATAAAGCCCGGATGGGGCTGGGTGAGATGGAATATTGATAGCTGGCAAGAGTGTCCCATGACAGATTCTGCGGGAGAGTTGCTACATGAAAGGTATTGTCAGTGGACGTTTCTTCTGACTTGATTGAACTGATGGATGATACAGAGTACATTGTCGGATATATCGAAGTCTGAATTTGGACTAGTATATTATTATTTAAACCCCAAGTATCACGTCAACCTCACAATTTCAACCCATACAATTATTATCGACTCAGTAATACACTGCTCAATATACCCAATACGAAGGCGCCAGCGCCCACTGCTGCTATGTCCCAACTTCGTTGTCGAGAGTCATCTACTGACTCGTCTATTGCCACCACAGCCTCCGGCTCCTTCGTTTCCACTACGACAGGCTCTCGTACCACTTCCGCCTTTTTAGAAACCTCAGTCTTCAGGAACTCTAATAGCTCTTCCTGCCGAGCAATATGGCCTCCAATCGTTTGCATACTTGTTTCTAGTAGCGCAGCATTTTCCATACTCAATTCCTCAACCTTCCTTTCAAACGTCTGCACTAGCCGTCGCCGTTTCCACGGTTCTACCACTATAATCGCCATAATAAACACAAGCAAGTTCAGACCCAACGCAGCTAGGGAACCATAAGTCGAAGCACTACGGATCTTATCTGACCAGACTTGTTCTTCGTGATACCGTGCAAGGATTGTGCGTGTTAGTTGACTAAATTCGCGTTCGACGGCATCTTCGGACTCGTTTACTGCTAATTTCGCCCGCAATTCCTCTTGTTCATATAGATGATCCTGCCTGACGAGAGTAGTAAATCGACCGACGTCTTCGTCCGTCCAGCTTGACTTCCGTTGTAGAAGATCGTTCACTTCGCGCTGTGAATTTGAGCGTTGGATAACCGCTTCTTCATAAGCAGTTTTAGCTTGTCGAGCAGCCTGCCTAGCCACATTTATGCATTTCTCTATTATAAAACATGGAATTATTTATGTAGGGAAATTTATAAAATGTATGAAATCTACCTTGTTTTACAACACCCCGTTTTAAAGCTTCAATCTCTTCGTAACCTGTTACCCGGTTTAACTCAGAGCCCAGTTGAGAAAAAGTTGCTTTCGTAGTTGTAGTGAAGTCATCCGCTCTGTTCCGAAGGACGATAGCAGCCTGCTCTGTCCATTCTTGTATTCGTTGCTTCACGATTTCCAGGTCGTAAGAAGAAAAATTTGGAGGTTTAGAGGACTCTGGAATCGTCGGTTCGGCAGCAGGCGGACTGCTGACTTTTATGACATCTGGAGGGTCGGGAAGTTGAGAGGGCGAGAGTTCTGGTTTCACCTGTTCATGACCTTGTTCAGTCGTTGGAAGACGCGAAATCTTCCGTGAAGAGGCAGATGACGAGAGCTGACGCCGTAGTCTCGACGACCGTGATATCCTGAGCATAACGTGGTCACAAATGCAAGGTGAGATGGTCAAGTCAACATCATCATTAGAAACGTTCCGACATAAAAATTGAGCGTATGAGTATACGTGTACTACAGACAAAGTTAAATACGAGCCCCTCTACGTAAAAAAAACTGAGGATATCTCAATATTAAGGGTAACGGGGTTATCATCATAAATAGTCATAGTAGTCTCTATGTTGGGGGTCCAGAAAAAAAAATGGGTGCCTGCGGTTAACTCCAGACATCTAGCATAAGTCTTGAACGTTCCTTCAAAATTTTGATCTCAGCCGTGCCCTCTACTTCAGCCGATCCACCTTTCGCTTCTCCAAATATCTTCGCCAAAACTTCCTCCACCTGTTTACTCATGTTCTTCGCTTCCCCACAAATGTAAATGTAGCCTTTACCATTGAGAATAGCGTCTGCGATATGTTCCCTATCGTCCCATAAAAGGTCTTGCACGTAAATCTTGCTTCCGTCAGGTTTATAGTTCTCCCGCGAGAAAGCGCAGTGGAGTTTGAATTTTCCATTGAGCTCTTCTTCGTACTTCGGCCATTCGTCTTTGTAAAGGAAGTCTTCGGTAGATTTGCGGCAACCGTAGAAAAGAGATATCTTGCCCCAGTCTGCGAGAGCATCTGGTCCGTTTTTCTCGATGGAACGGCGAGCAAGGGCTACACGCTCTTGAACGAAACCTCGGAATGGTGCAACACCCTAAAACAACATTGATTAATAAACCTCCGTTTTTCATAAAAAAAATAGACTCACGGTTCCAGGACCAATCATGACAACGGGACTCTTGGGATTAGTTGGTAGCCTGAATGTTGAACGCCTGACATGGATAGGGGCCTTGTACTGGTCTTCAACCTTGTAGGCACCTCGGGGACCTTCTATAAGATATGCTGGAACACCAATACGTTTTTCTCCACCATCGTCTATGAAGGGCACCAGCTCTCCGTGGGACGCATACTTGAGATTCAGCAAGAAGTTAGATCCAACACCATAAACCCATTTACGGGGTACTGCGTCACTGGGAACGTTCTCATACTTGAGAACGACAGCAGTTACGTGAATAGAATTGGGGCTGAGCTTGGGGCTGGATGAGATAGAGTAGTAACGTGGTTGTAATCGAGGAATGGCAGAAACAATGATGTCGAATGGGATGGACCATTTGGTCGTATTTTCTGGCGTGGGTGTTGCCTTTAAGTTATTTCCGGCAGCCAGCTGCAACACTTCGCCAAGTTTCAGACATCCGTTAGCAACGACGGTATAGTATGCCTCCTTATTCGTGTTCAAATTCTTCAAGAACGCTTCGGCTTCAGGAGTGGGAGCGAACTTCGACAACGACCCGAGGATTTGACGACCAACAACAGCGCTGATGTCAATATAGTGACGGAGAACAGTGCCGTAAGTTGTAGGGACGGGGAACGGGACCTTGGCGAGAGCTGGATCAAGGGATTCAATGCCGATAACGTTGTCCCGTTTATGGTACAACCCCAGCACGGATAATAGTCGGTCTACCTCAACATCGGGATTAAGGGGCCATAAACCAACATGGTCACCATGTTGATATGTAATACCAGAACCTTCTGTGCTGAACTCGATATGGACACAGTTGCGCGCTGCATCGACTGAGAAGAGCTCGCGGGCCACAGCGACAGGCGCCGGGAAAGGATTTTTGGCGTCATGAATACCTTTTGTCTTAGTGAGGGCACGGGCAGAGTATTCACCTAAGTAAGAGATATGTCAGGGACGAGCAGCGAAATGAACCAGGGTTACTAACCTCGGTAAACCTTCTCGGGTGCGTGGTGGTCCAACTCTGATACAGCAAAATCTGCAGAATCGCCTCCTTGACCCTCTTCGACTTGCATAGCAGTTGCGAATGCTTCCCACATTCCATCTTTCCATTCTAGGTAGTCTTCTTCCATACTTTTGTCGTCATCACCTTCACCTCGCTCGCCCATACGGGTAGCACCCATCTTGGTTAGTTCATTATCGACTGTGCGTCCAACCAAATTGTAGTGCTCGTAGGTTTTGTTACCAAGGCAAAAAACGACGTATTTCAAGCCCTCAAGTTTGTGTTCTCCGTTGCTGAATTCGAAAGATCCGTCCTGGAGGTTCTGCATGAGCTGAACGGCATTGTCAGTAGGTTCCCCCTCTCCATATGTCGCCATGACGAAGATGGCAGCGCAATCTTCTGGGAGTTGGTCGAGATTTTCAAAATCGTATTCCTCTGGGTCGCAGACGAGAGAAGCCAGGCCAAACTTCTGTTTTGCTTCTTTCGCAAGGCGAATAGCATACTCTTCTGCAGTACCGGTTTGGGAACCGTAGAAAATGACAAGGCGTTTCTTCTGTTAAATGACTGAGTAAATCATGAAGGAAAAAAAAGGTTGGTACTAACTCCCTCTTTCATCTTGGCAATAAAATCGCGAGGGTTACCGGAGCCATTAACTAGCTTGGAAGTCGCGACTGGTGCTACCTTGGGTTTGGACGCAGCAAAAAGCTGGTCACGGAATAAATATAAAGCTGCGAGGACAACGCCAACAGACAGGACCAAGACATCCGACGATGAGGTGGCCATTATTACGGTGGCCGGAAAAGCTGATGAAAATGTGGTACGATTGGAGGATGTCATTGGATGAGAACAGTTATGAAAACAATACCGATGGACTAGCTTGTAGAGATTACAAGGCTAGAGAATAACCTTTGTTGGGGAAGCGAATGAAGAAGATGATGGTCCTATTTCAACTGACGACGTGGCCTCACACGGCCTCACACGGGTGATTTCTGTTGTTTGGTTCCCATACTGATACTCGCCAAAACAAGCTCACTTAAATCGCACCATATATTGAACCTGATAATACCCACTATGGTCCCCCAAGCTCAACCTTCTCTCGCGTTCCCCACGAACGGTGACCCTCAGGACGCTCTACAATTTTTGACATATCCATCACGTGAGATGTATCCATCCCAATTTCATGGGAAAACCATTCCACAGCTTTCCTTGCCCATGCTCGTGTCGCAATTGCGCTGTGTAAAGACCATCCACAATCAGAACCCAACCTTTTTCGCGAACGGAGGATGAACCCACTCTGAATGGGACGCAGCGATCCATGCTGCGTCAGCAGCAAGTTGACCTCGTTCGCTCCAGTAACCTTCTTCTTCCTCTATCTCCCATATTTTGCGTATGTGGTGAATTGCTTCCACACCGTCGATCTCACTCCCCCATGTTTTGAAATTTTCATATCGTTGAGATATTTCCAGTAATCTCTCGTCAGATGCTTTGGACAGAGGTTCGGGGAGAGAACAAACATCGCATGTGCAATTAAATCCATAGTGCTTGCCTAGGAAAGCTCTATACACCGCCGCGTTAGCACATGAGGTTCAAAGGTAGATACAACCTTGAAATGTCACCTGCGTTCATCTCTGGGCTTCCTTGTGTTAGTGTACGTTGTTAATATTTCCTAGTGTCATTAACAATCAGAAAATAAACAAGCAATAAGCGAAAAAAAAGTACATCTCCCTTGCGTATATCCCTTAATGCAAATAAGAACAGAGCCTTCTCTGATTCTCTCCATGAATAAACAACATTGAAAGCACTTGAACAGCCATGATTCAAACGGGCCATACGAGGGAAAATACCAACTTCTTCCCCAGCAGCCACCGCATTGGTTGTGAAAATGGCTAGGGTCACTTCCTCAGGATAAACCTGTGGGTCTAGATGGCTCGGAAAATTCACGTAAGACAGGCTCAGGAATGCCTTTCGCTCTTTGCGTCCAAGTTCCTTCACTTTTCCTGCTATGAGGTCCGAGGGGGAAGATTGTACTGTGATTCCGGTTGAGCATCATGTCAAAAAACTTGTCATCCCGTAGCGTAACAACTTACTATTTCGTGGCACGACAAAAAGTGGTCGTTCTCGAATCACCAATTCCCCTTGCTGTTCATTGTCATTTCGTAAACTTGATTTATTTGAAGACTTGCAGACAAGTACCTTGATGTCCCGAGCAGCTACAAGACCCTTCCCTTTGCCAGGAATATCAACAACAGTAAAGATGTTATGGTCCTCGTCATGGTCCTCGAGCGATCCAAGTTTGAGTGGACCAGTCCAATATTCAAGATATTGGTAGCAAAGAGCAGCAATGCCTGCAAAGAGCAAAGCCAGCGCTATAAGCTATAGACATCCTATCAGAATGGGCGGGCTAGTATGTAAGGGTTTCACCTTCAAGTTCTGGCTGGCATTTTGAGAGGAGGTCCGAGTCAAACGTTTTGACTTGCCACCCCGGCGTCGATCCGGCATAACGTGAAGGTATGCGAGATTACTTGTGGTAACTTTTAGAGAAAAACGGTAGACCTACGTTACATAACAATTGTGGTGATTTACTCGGAGGTAAATAAAACTCTGAACGTCCTTCGCATTTTATACTTATGACATTCTATCGTGAGTTTGAATAACTGGATTATAAATGAATAGGATGGCTAAGCCTGAGGACGTCGACTGGTATGTGCTCATGACTATTTCTTTTCCTTCCAGCAAGCAGAATCCCAAAAACCAAGGCACGAGGACTCCCAACATCATAGCAATGTACGCTGTTGCTAATCGTGCCACAGGGAAGAAGCCTTTGGTCAAAGCAACCTGTACAGTAAAATATCTTGTGACACCTGAGCAAAAAAAAAAAAGAGAAGGAAATGAGAATAGGTTACTTTACATGGACTTCATGACGAACCGATGATTAGGACCGAGAGGCCTATGATAACTGTAGAAGCACCCAGCGTACGAATGTAATCATGGAGTCGCTGCGAAGAGGCATGCGATGACGAGACCAAACTTATCAAGTTCGAGTCACCAATGTAGAGCGAAGGACTCACTTCAAACCGCACAAATCCGTCCCAGGTGTTTTACTACGACGTTCACATTCGCACTCATGAGTACAAATTATCCATCAGAAAGGTCTGATTTCACAAAAAATTGTCCTCGGAGATCATTGGACATATACATATTATCGTGAAAAGGTTGTTCCTATCATCCAAACAATTGCTGTTCCCTAAGGCTTCCCTTCAGATTTGGTATAAGTAGATTATGACATGCTCCTCATTTCGAGTCCGAGTTAGACATGAGTAAAACTCTCGGACTTTGAGGTTGTCAGAATACGGGGGTATTCGGAAAATGTGAAAGTCGAGAAATGTTGTTACATGGTCTCTATGCAATGAGTATTGACATTGGGCTTGCGTTATCAACTTGACATAAAATTGATTACAGTCGTTTGCATATATAATTGCCCCTCCATTTTTCGTCGAACATGCTGTATCATACTGTAAGTGTTGATGGTCACGGCATATCCCGGCCCCGAGGATTTATGGGCATTCTGTTGAGGATTTTCACCATGAAATCTCCTGGGATCGTCCTCGGTTGTTTTCAGCTCCAAGTCGTGAAAAAAATAAAGGCTGGCTGCGGGACAGAAGTGGACTGGAGGAAATGTCGGTCGCCGGCATCGTGTTGCAGGACCCCGGTCTATATAGGTGGAGCCCTGATGCCAATCCGGACAAAAACAGGTCAAAACGCGAAACTAGCCAAATCCCATGACCGGAAAAAATGGGCTGGAGGCTGGTAATAAGGGACACAAGCATGGTCAACTGTTGTAGTAGTGAGATTAGGCCTGGTTAGCTTAGATTAGCTTAGATTAGATAGGCACACTGTTGTACGGAATCATCCTTTGCTTGGCTCTTGCCACTATGCGCTTTGCCAGACTGCGCAGCTTGCTTGACACAATTCCAAGCCTTGCTATCAGCCAGCCAGATTGGACTACCCCACTGTGTGTTGGAATATTCTGGAATGTTTTGATCCAATTGCGTCAGTATGTAATAAGATAAGTGTAGTGAATATTGACCAATAGCAGAACTCTCTCACAGATAAGGCTATTCATGTAGTTTAGCACTGCCTTGTTAAATATGTATATAAGTAGCCAACCG
>Ga0193742_1000028_pt1 | contig 97238 bp, 92 predicted proteins | sample L2c1metaG_FD_165511 | JGI IMG/M metagenome (GOLD analysis project Ga0193742, IMG submission 165511) | Soil microbial communities from a riparian zone of the East river system, Colorado, United States - L2c1 | ecosystem: Environmental > Terrestrial > Soil > Riparian zone | place: USA: East River... | reverse complement strand
CGGGCGCCATGCTGCCCCACAAGAAGGCCTGGCGGGTGTTCGAGCCGATGGGCGTCGTGGGCGTGATCTCGCCCTGGAACTATCCGCTCACCCTGGCCATGACCCCCACGGTCACGGCGGTGCTGGCCGGCAACGCCGTGGTGCTGAAGCCGTCCGAGGTGACGCCGCTCGTCGGGCTGGAGGTCGGCCGCCTGTTCGCCGAAGCCGGCGCCCATCCCGACCTGGTGCAGGTGGTCACCGGGCGGGGGCCGACCGGTGACGCCCTGGTGCGGGCCGGCGTGCAGAAGGTGGCGTTCACCGGCTCGGTGCGCACCGGGAAGCTGGTGATGAAGGCGGCCGCCGACACGCTCACGCCCGTGCTCCTGGAGCTGGGCGGCAAGGACCCGATGATCGTGTGCGACGACGCCAACCTGGAGCGGGCCGCCAACGGCGCCGTGTGGGGCGCCTTCACCAACTCGGGCCAGACGTGCATCGCCGTCGAGCGGGTGTACGTGCAGGAGCGGGTGTACGACCGCTTCGTCGACCTGGTGGTCGACAAGACCAAGGCCCTGCGCCAGGGGGTCGGCGCCGGCAACGACATCGGCTCGATGACGTTCGCCCCGCAGGTCGACATCGTGTCCCGTCACGTCGACGACGCCCTCGCCAAGGGCGCCCGGGTGTTGACCGGCGGGCAGCGGGTGCCCGACAAGGCGGGACTCTGGTACGAGCCGACCGTGCTGGTCGACGTCGACCACGAGATGGACGTGATGCGCGAGGAGACGTTCGGCCCGGTGCTGCCGATCATGGCGGTGGCCGACGACGACGAGGCGATCCGCCTCGCCAACGACTCGCCCTACGGCCTCAACAGCTCCGTGTGGTCGGCCGACGGCGACCGGGCCGAAGTGCTCGCCGGCCGCGTCGAGGCCGGCAACGTCTGCATCAACGACTGCCTGGTGAACTACGGCGTCGGCGGGCTCCCGTTCGGCGGGGTGAAGGACTCCGGCATCGGCCGGGTGCACGGCGTCGAAGGGCTGCAGGCGTTCAGCAACGTGAAGTCGGTGCTGGCCAGCCGGGTGGCGCTCAAGCGGGAGCCCTACTGGTACCCGGCCCCCGGCTGGTTCCAGCGGACGCTGCTGCGGGTGTTGCGCTTCCGCTACCGCCGCGGCGTCGGCGCCAAGCTCTCCGGGGGCTAGCAGCGCAGACCGAAACTTCGACAGAAACGGCGGCTATGGCGCCATCTGTGTCGAGATTTCGGTGGGCGGCCGGCGGATAGCTAACGGCCGAGCTTCGCCAGGACCGCCTCGGCCTCCGTCACGAAGCGCTCCACCAGCTCGGCCGCCGGGACCAGCTCGTCGATGGCGCCCACGCCCTGGCCGGCGGGGAAGAACTCGATCGCCGGGTCGACGCCGGTGGTCGACTCGTCGCCGCCCAGGTGGTTGGCACCGTCCTGGAGCGACACGACGAACTGCTGGGGGAACGGCTGCGTCGCCCGGCCGCCGGTCACGTACGACGTGGTGTAGTCGTTGGCCACCACCCGGCACGTCTTGCCCGTGTAGGCCCGGGTCACCACCGTGCCGTCCTCCTTGGTGGCCAGCAGGGTGTCCTTGTAGCCGACCACGCTGCGGGCCTCGGGGGTGGCGATGAAGCGGGTGCCGACCCAGATGCCGTCGGCGCCCAGGGCCAGCGCCGCGGCGAGGCCCCGCCCGTCGACGATGCCACCCGCGGCCACCACCGGCACCCGGTCGCCCACGGCGTCGACCACCTGGGGGACCAGCGCCATCGTCGCCACCTGGCCCGTGTGGCCGCCGGCCTCGGTGCCCTGGGCCACCACGATGTCGCAGCCCGCGGCCACGGCGTCGACGGCGTGGCGCACCTTGCCGCACATGTTCACCACGACGACGCCGTGCTCGTGGCACAGCTGGATCACGTCGCGCGGCACGCCCAGCCCGGCGACGAACACCGAGGCGCCGCCCCGGATGACGTCCTCCACCTGGGCGACCATGTCGGCGGGGCTGGCCGTCAGGAGGTCGACGCCGAAGGGCTTGTCGGTGGCGTCCCGGACGGCGGCGATCTCCTGGCGCATCTCCTCGCGTCGCATCGTCGACGCCCCCAGGCACCCGAACCCACCGGCCTCCGACACCGCCGTCACCAGCTGGTGGTACGACACACCGCCCATGCCGGCGAGCATCACGGGTCGCTCGATCTGCAGGGTGTCGGTCAGCCGGGTCCGAAGCATGACCCCAGGCTGACCCGAACTTGACCCGCGGGTCAAGATCTCTTGGAGAGACTCAGTCGAAGGAGAGACCGGCGCACCCCTGGGGGGGATGGAGTGCGCCGGTCGACCTTCAGCAGTCGCGCAGCAAGGGCGACTGGTTGAGGAGCTGCGCCCGCACCGATGTGAACCGCTGGTAGGTGTCGCTGTCGGCGGCGCCGAGCCGGAACGCCGCCACCCGGTGGCAGTTCTGGAACGCCAGGCGCACGCCGAAGTGCCGCTCGAGACTGCCACGGATCGCGTCGCTCGCGAGCGCGCGGAGCAGCTGACCCCGGGCGGCTTCCGACGGCGGTGGCGTCTGGTTGTCGGTGAACTCGGCATCGCTGTGGCCGAGGTCGTCGACCAGACCGGCGATCAGGTCATAGGCGTAGGGGAGCGAGGTGCGCACCGCGTCGAGGAAGTCGGCCTCGTCGACCGTGCCTTCCTCGGCCTGGCGGAGCAGGGCTGGAGAGACGTCGAGGGACATGGGACCCGTCCTTTCCCGCAAGAAGACGCTCGGTGTCGAGCGTCTCCCTCAGGGTAACGGCGTCGAGCGATAGGTGCCGGGGCCCGAGAGCACTCCGCGGTGCCAGCGGCGGGGGGTCAGCAGGATCGCCCGGGGGTAGTCCTCGAACAGCCAGCGGGCGAAGTTGCCCCGGGTCCAGCGGGTCGAGCCGGCCAGCCGCACCGCCGCCCGGGCCCCCTTGCGATGCCGCAGCGCCCGGATCAGCAGCAGCGACAGCTTGTGGTCGGCGACCAGCGCCCGCTCGACGGCGGTGCGGTAGCGGCCGGTCACGTCGACCGCGTCGCCGCCCGACGTGATCGTCTCGGCCGCCAGCATCCCCGTGAGCAGCGCCTGGCCGATGCCCTCGCCGGTCATCGGGTCGGTCGCGGCGGCGGCATCGCCCACGAACAGGGTCCGCCGGCCGGTGAGCACCACGTCGTCGACCCGGGCGGGGATGGGCCAGGCCTTGTGGGCCTCCTCGGCCACGGCGTCGTCGCCCAGCACCGCCCGGATGTGGGGCCGGTCGAGCAGCTCCCGCCAGATCGCCGCCATGTCCTGGATGCGACCCACCTTCCCACCCCGCTGGATCCCGAAGCCCACGTTGGCGTGGCCGTCGGGCAGCGGGAACGACCAGGCGTAGCCCGGCAGCAGGTCGGGCTCGAACCACACGAACAGCTCCGACGCCGCCCGGGGGCCGACGTTGCCGAAGTACTGGCGGAAGGCGTGCCACTCGCCCCGGTAGCCCCGGGTGTCGAGCCCGAGCGCCTTGCGCACCGGCGACCACATGCCGTCGGCGGCCACGACCCAGCGGGCCCGCACCACGCCGACGTCGGCGACCTCCACGTCCACGGCGTCGTCGTGCTCGGTGACGGCCCGGCAGGCGTGGCCGTCGAGCACCTTGGCGCCGGCGTCTCGGGCCAGGTCGAGCAGCGCGGCGTCGAGGTCGGCCCGGCGGGTGACGGCGGCGTAGGTGCCCTGGCCGCGGGGGAGCGGGAACACCGACTCCCGGCCAGACGGCGAGCGGACCACCACGTCGTCGACCCGCTGCCACGACGCCACCGACCGCGGGTCGAGGCCCAGGTCCTCCACCAGACGCAGGGCGCCGGTGGTCAGCCCGTCGCCGCACGTCTTGTCGCGGGGGAAGCGGGCCTTGTCGACGACGGTCACCGCCACGCCGGCCCGGGCCAGCGTGATCGCCGCGGCCGCGCCGGCCGGACCGCCGCCGACGACCACCACGTCGGTGGCGTCGGCGGTCACGGGATCACCCGCCCGGCGGGGGTGGCGGGGGCGGAGGGGGTTCGGCCGGCGGGATGACCGAGCCGTCGCAGCGCTTGCCCTCGGGGCGGTACGTCGACTTGAACTGGTCCTGCTCCGTGGTGCCGTCGGGGTAGGTGCGGGTGCGGGTGGTGACCACCACGCGGCACGCCCCGTTCATCGACTCGGCCTTGTTGGTCTGCTCGGCCTGGGCGTGCGGCGTGGAGTAGAAGGTCACCGTGATGCTGGTCGGCGTGTACGACGTCCAGATCAGGACACCGTATGGCGTGTTGTTGCGGATCCGGACATCCGGGTGGGGGAAGCCCATCGTGGCCTCGCGGCCGGGCGGGTACCGGGTGAACCACTCCGAATGCGACTGCGACTCGAGGATGTCGAGCCCGGCGAAGTAGGCGGCGTTGAACGTGGTGGTGGCGAACTGCGAGATGCCGCCGCCGACCTCCGACACGTGCCGGCCCTCGCGGATGGCCCCGGCGTCGACGTAGCCGTCGGCGTAGGAGCGCTGGCCCACGCGGTCGTTGATCGAGAACTCGCCGCCCGGTGGGATCACCGCGCCCCGGACCTCGTCGGCGATCCGCTCGATGTTCTTGTTCCGGGGCTCGCCGGCGCCGTGGTAGGTGGTGAAGCCTGCCGCCAGGCCGCTGGGGATCTCGGCGCCGTTCTGGAAGCCGCGGTTGCCGCCGATCGGCTGCTTGATGCCCCAGGCCTCGACCTCGGCGGTGGTGTGCTCCGGCTCGACGACCTTGGCCTCGAGGGCGACTTCGGGCTGGCTGTCGCGCAGCGCCTGCCAGACCTTGTCGGCCGAGCCCTCGCCGCAGCACTCCACGCCGTTCGCCCCGGGGGTCACCACCGGCTGCCCGCTCGGGTTGAGGGTGACGGTGGCGTTCTTCGGCTCGGCGGTGAGGCCGCCCAGGAGTCCGGGCAACGCCGGGGTGGCGGCGTCCGTGTTGAACGCCAGGTCGAGCTGGCCGTCGGTGACGGTCGGGCTCAGCCAGCCCCGGAGCGTCGCGGCCGGCACCGGCGCCGAGTACTCCTCGGCCGTCAGGGTGAGGCCGTCGGCGGTCATCCCGTTCGCCCGGTCGGCCAGGTCCTGGGCCTGCTGGTCGGTGAAGGTGGGCTCCTCGTCCTGCGACGCGGCGTCGATCTCGATGGCGCCGTCGGGCGCGGCGAGGACGGCCCGGCGCAGCTCCGAGGTCACCTCGTCGGCGTCGATGCCCACGCCCGGCTGGCCCGCCTTCATGGCGAACCCGTTGGCGGTGAGCTCGATCGTCGGCTCGACGGGCTCGGTGCGGTCGGCACCCTGCAGGCGCTGCAGCGTCTCGACGGTCTTCGCGTCGTCGGCGGTCAGCTCCAGGGGCGCGTCGTTGCCGCCGAAGAACGACCCGAACCACTTGAAGGGCTGGACCAACAGGAAGCCGCCCCGGCCGGTGTCCATCGCCGCGTCGACGGTGGCCTCCTGGTCGATCGTCAGGCCCAGGTCGCTCACCGTGGTCTGGTAGGTGCGGCCGTCGGAGGTGAGGGTCACCTCCCGGGCGGCGGTGCTGACCGCCAGCTCCGAGACGGCCCCGGGCAGATCGTCCTCGCTGGTGCCGGAGATCGACGTGCCGGCCAGGTCGACGTTGCGGACCACCTCGCCGGAGTGGGTGGCGGTGTCGATCGCCCAGGCGGCGATCAGCAGGACCAGCAGCGCCACCGGCGCGGCGATGAGGGCGAGTTTGGGCAGCTGGCGACCGTCGGGCGGCGCCTCGTCGGCCGTGACCGCGGGGAACTTGCCGGAGCGGAAGTGGCGGGGACCGTCGGGGCCTTCGGCGTCGGCATCCGCCTCGGTGGCGGTGTCCGTGTCGGCGTCGGCGTCGGCGTCGGTGGACGGGGTGGCGGTGGTCGCGGCGGCAACCGTGGGCACGTCGAAGACGCGCCCGGGGGCTGCTGCGGGCTCGTCGGTGGGCGGGGGAGCGTCGATCACCGGCATCTGCCGGGTGACCGCCGGCTCTTCGCCCACCGCGGCGATGGCCGCGGCGGCCGCGGCGGCCGTGCCGTTGCCGGCTGCGTCGGGCTTCGGCGCCTCGGCCTCTGGCTCCTCAGCCTCGGGAGTGCTGTCGGGCTTCGTCGCGGCGAGGGCGGCGCTGATGGCAGCCCAGTCGGTGCCGGACGAGCTCGGTGTCTCGGCCTCGGGGTCGTCGTCGGGCGTCGACGCCGTCTCGGCGTCGGAGGGAGCGTCCGGGTCGACCAGGGGTGCGTCGACCACCGGCATCTGGCGGGTGACGGGCGGCTCCGCGTCGGGGCGCGACGCGTCCTCGGGGGTCTCGCTGTCGTCGGTCTCGCTGTCGTCGGCCGCGGTGTCGCCGCCGTGGTCGCTGTCGTCGGCGCGCGCGGTGTCCGGCGCGTCGCTCGTGGTCTCGTCGCCTACGTCCGCAGTGGGATCGCTGTGTGCCCCCACCTCGTCGTCCACTGCGGTGTCGCGGCGCTCGCCGTCGCTGTCGATGTCCCTAACTCCCGGTGGTCGGTCTTTCTCGGGCGGGTCCCCTATACCCACACAAGGCAACAACCCTGCCACGTGCCAGGGGGGCATTCCCAACCACCTCTCGTGACGGTTGGGCGACGTTTGTGCGACGGAATGGCCATCGCACTACGGTCCGTCGCCGGCAGGGCCTCGACCCCAGGGGGAACGACCACATGGGAATCTGCGACGGACGGGTAGCGATCGTGACGGGTGCCGGGCGCGGCATCGGTCGGGAGCACTCCCTTCTGCTGGCCGCACAGGGCGCCAAGGTCGTGGTGAACGACCTCGGTGGCACCCGCGACGGCAGCGGCAGCGACGCCGGTCCCGCCCAGGAGGTCGTCGACGAGGTGAAGGCGCTCGGCGGCGAGGCCGTGGCCAACACCGACGACATCAGCGACTTCAAGGGCGCGGAGTCCCTGGTCAACACCGCCATCGAGGCCTTCGGCAAGCTCGACGTGCTCGTCAACAACGCCGGCATCCTCCGCGACCGGATGCTGGTCAACATGACCGAGGCCGAGTGGGACGCGGTCATCCAGGTGCACCTCAAGGGCACCTTCGCCCCGGCGCACTTCGCCGCCAACCACTGGCGCGAGCGCTCCAAGGCCGGCGAGGAGGTGGACGGCCGCATCGTCAACACCACGTCGCCGTCGGGCATCTACGGCAACGTCGGCCAGACGAACTACGGCGCCGCCAAGGCCGGGATCGCCGCCTTCACGATCATCGCCGCCAAGGAGCTGGGCCGCTACGGGGTCACCGTCAACGCCATCGCCCCCGCGGCGCTCACCCGCATGACCGAGGACCTCGGCATGGGCGGGGCCTCCGAGGAGACGAAGGAGTCGATGTCGCCCCGGCACATCGCTCCCGTGGTCTGCTGGCTGGCGAGCCCGCTGTCGGCGAGCGTCACCGGCCGGGTGTTCGACGTCTCCGGTCGCATGCTCTCGGTGTCCGAGGGCTGGCACCGGGGCCCGACGATCGAGAACCCCGACGACGACCCCGAGACCCTCGGCCACGCCGTGCTCGACCTGGTCGCCCAGGCCAGGCCGAACGCCAACATGTTCGGCTACGACGAGTAGGGCTACCGCGATGGGTGTCGCCACGGGGCGGTTGCGGCAGGTGGCGTTGCACGTCGACGACCTCGACCGGGCGATCGCCTTCTACCGGGACGTGGTCGGGCTGCGGTTCGTCGCCAAGTTCGAGCCGCCCGGGTTGGGGTTCTTCGACCTCGGGGAGACGCGGCTCCTGCTCGAGGGTGGGGCGCCGGCGTCGTTGCTCTACCTCGAGGTCGACGACGTGGTCGCGGCACATGCGGCGTTGGGCGACGCCGGCGTCGAGCTGGAGGGAGAGCCGCACCTCATCTTCCGCGACGACACCGGCCAGTTCGGCCCTCCGGGCACCGAGGTCTGGCAGGCCGCCTTCCGCGACTCCGAGGGAAACCTGGTCGTCCTCGAAGAAGGACGGCTCAGAACAGCTTGAGGACGTCGGACTCGATGCCGCGGAGGGCGTCGTAGTCGACCTCGACGCAGGCGATCGCACGGTCGGTGGCGAGGACCTTGGCCTGCGGTTTGATCTGCTGGGCCACGAAGACGCCGCGCACCGGGCGCAGCAGCGGGTCGCGCTCCAGGAACTCCAGGTAGCGGGTCAGCTGCTCGACGCCGTCGATCTCGCCCCGCCGCTTGACCTCGATGGCGACCGCCCGCCCGTCGGCGTCGCGGCACAGCAGGTCGACCGGGCCGATGTCGGTGGGGTACTCCCGCCGGACCAGCCGCAGGCCGGGGGCGATCGCCTCGCAGTTCGCCGCCAGCAGCTCCTGCAGGTGGGCCTCGACGCCGTCCTTCTGCAGGCCCGGGTCGACGCCCATGTCGACGCTCTGGTCGGACAGCACCTCGTGCAGCGTGATCGTGAGCGCCTCGCCCTTGGGGCTGCGGACGGTCCAGACCTCCTGACCGGTGCCGTCGAGGTCCTCGGTCAGCACGTTGGGGGCGTTCATCCAGTTCAGCGGCTTGTAGGCGCCCCCGTCGGCGTGCACCGCCACGCACCCGTCGGCCTTCACCATCAGCAGCCGCGTGGCCTCGGGCAGGTGCGCCGTGAGGCGCCCCGCGTAGTCGACCGTGCACCGGGCCACCACCAATCGCATGGCGGCCGACGTTACGCGAAGTCGAGCTCCACGGTGGTGAGCAACTCGAACGCGGTGCGTGACCGCTCGTCGCCGGCGGGGCGGTACAGGACCAGGATCACCGCCTGGTCGAACGACCGGAACGACTCGTAGGCCGCCGTGAACGAGCCGACCACCGGGTGGGCGAAGCGCTTGTAGCCGGTCGCGCACGGCTTGACGTCGTGGTCGTCCCACAGGCGGCGGAAGTCGGCGCTCGCTGCCGCCAGCTCGGCGACGAGGGCCTCGAGCTCGGGGTCGTCGTGGTCCGGGTGCAGCGCCGAACGCAGGAAGGCGACGCAGTTGGCGGCGTCGGTCGCCCAGTCGGGGTGGTAGTCGCGGGAGGCCGGGTCGAGGAAGAACCAGCGGGGGAAGCTCGGCGTGGGCTGCCGGCCGAGCGGGCCCAGGAGCGCCCGGGCGGCGGGGGTGGCCGCGATCACCTCCAGGCGCGGCGACATCAGGTAGGCGGGCTTGGGTGCCAGCGCCTCCAGCGCCTCGACCGCCGTGCCCACCGCGGCCGTCGGCGACGGTGGCGGCGCGGCGATGCCGGCCAGAAGGCGCAGGTGGGCGTGGGCCGTCCGGTCGAGTCGCAGCGCCCGGGCCAGGGCGTCGAGCACCTCGGTGGACGGGCGGGACGACCGGCCCTGCTCCAGGCGGATCAGGTACTCCACGCTGACGCCCGCCAGGCTGGCGACCTCCTCGCGCCGCAGCCCGGGGGTCCGACGGCGCCCGTTCACGGGCAGGCCCAGGTCGGACGGATCGACCCGAGCGCGGCGGGCCCGCAGGAAGGCTCCCAGGCTGCTGTCGACGTCGGCCATCCCCGTCAGTGTGCCCGGCCGACGGCGCAGCGGCCTGTCCCTGCGATTACCACCTACGAGCCGACCTGGTTGGGCCCGGCCGTCGCCCGCACGATCGACGGGATGACCGAAACCCACACCCAGAACCGCACCGACGCCTCCACCCGCCCCCTCGCCGGGCGCGTCGCCTTCGTCACCGGCGCGTCCAGCGGCATCGGCGAGGCCGTCGCTCGACAGCTGGCCGACGCCGGGGCACTCGTGGCCGCGGTCGCCCGCCGGGCCGACCGCCTCGCCGACCTCGGCGACGGCGTCACTCCCGTGCCGGTGGACGTGACCGACCCCCAAGCCGTCGCCGCCGCCGTCGAGCGGGTCGTCGACGAGCTGGGCCCTCCCGACCTGGTGGTGGCCAGCGCCGGCGTGATGCTCCCCAGCGACGTGGAGGACACCCGCCTCGACCTGTGGCAGCGCACCATCGACGTCAACCTCACCGGCATCGCCGCCACGCTGGCCGCCACCGTGCCCCACCTCATCGCCGCCGCGGCCGAAGGGCGGACGGCCGACCTGGTGCTGGTGTCGTCCGTGGGCGACCGGCTGGCCTTCCCCGGCTACGCCTTCTACAGCGCCAGCAAGGCCGCGGTGACGAAGCTGTGCCACGACCTGCACCTGGACCTGGCGCCCTTCGGCGTCCGCACCCTCAACCTGCGGCCCGGCCTGGTGGCCAGCGAGCTCCAGACCAACGTGACCGACGCCGGCCGCCGGGAGGCCCTGCTCCAGTGGCTGGAGGAGATCACCGCCCTCGAGCCCGACGACGTCGCGGGACCTCTGGTGGCGGCGCTGTCCCTGCCCCGCCACGTGTGCATATCGGAGCTGACGATCGTGCCGACCGCCCAGGTCGACTCGCTCTGAGCGATCTGCAGAGCGGGGCTCAGCGACCCCGGCGCTTGCGGCTCGCCGCCATGTTCTCCCGGATGGTGGCGCGGCGGGCCATCAGGTCTCGATGGGTGATGGATTCCGTGGAGGAGTCGACCCCGAAGCTGGCCTTGACCCCCGTGAGGTCGACCTCGACCGTGCGGGGGTCGATGCCCACCTCCGCGGTGATGCGGTCGCCGTGACGGGTGGCGAAGTACATCGACAGCTCGGCGATCTCGCCGAAGAGGTCGAGGTCGGGGGCGAGCCGGCCGATGGCCGCGTCGAGGAACATCATGTTCTTCACGAACAGCATGAGCTCCTTCGGGAACTTCGCTCCCAGGCCCAGCAGCGCCTTCATGACCTGCTGGATCTCGCCGACAAGCTGCTCACCGGTGAGCGTGGTGGGATCGACCGGCGGCTGGTCGAGCTTGAGGTCCTGGACCACCTGGTCGAGGTCGACGTCGGGCGGCAGCGCCCCCAGGTCGCGCAGGGCCGCCAGCTGGCCGCGGATGTCGTTGCCGGCGCTGCCCATCATCAGCCGCAGCAGCGCCACCCGGCGGAACTCGTCGAGCCGGCCGGTGATGCCGAAGTCGAGCAGGGCGGTGCGACCGTCGGCCCGCACGAACAGGTTCCCGCCGTGCAGGTCGCCGTGGAAGATGCCGTGCAGCAGGGCACCCTCGACCGACCCGATCATCCCGGCCCGCACCACGGCCTCGGTGTCGACTCCGGCCTCCTTCATGCCGGCGACGTCGTCGAAGGCGAAGCCGTCGAGGCGCTCCATCACCAGCACCCGCCGGGTGACCAGCTCGGGGTGGGGGCGGGGGATCACGTAGTGGCGCTGCTCGAGGGCGGCGAACATGGCGGCGACGTCGAGCATGTTCTCGGCCTCGAGCCGGAAGTCGAGCTCCTCGGAGATGATCTCGGCGAACAGCTCGACGAGGGCCGGTGGGTTGGCCAGCGCTGCGATCGGGATGCGCCCGACCAGGTGGGGAGCCACCCAGGCGAGCACCCGGAGGTCGTCGTGCACCAGCGTGGCGACGGTGGGGCGCTGGACCTTCACGACCACCCGCTCGCCGCTGCGCAGCGTCGCCGCGTGCACCTGGGCGATCGACGCCGCCGCCAGCGGGGTGCGGTCGACCCAGCGGAACACCTGGTCGAGCGGCCGGCCGAAGTCCTCCTCGACGATCCGGCGGACGGTGGCGAACGGCTCGGCCGGCACCCGGTCGCGGCACTTCTTGAACTCGTCGGTCAGCTCGACCGGGAAGATGCCCTCGCCCGACGAGATGATCTGGCCCAGCTTGATGTAGGTGGGGCCGAGGCGCTCGGCGGCCTCCCGGAGACGGCGGGAGATACCGGCCCGGCTGACGCTGTCGCCCTGCCGCTTCTCCCGCAGGGCCCACAGGCCCACGGCGGGGACGATGTGGCGGGCCACGGTGAACACCCGGCGGCCCGGTGGCCAGCGGCTCGGCTTGACCAGCTCAGGGACCTGCGCACGGACCCGGGCCCGCTCCTCGGCGAGGCCCCGGCGCCAGGGCAGGTTCTCGGGGTCGTCGAGCGTCCAGGGCGGGTCCTCGCTGTAGGACCCGACCGCAAGGTCCGTGGGGGCCACAACCATGCCCGGAGTCTTGCTGGCCGTCGCCGACCTCGGGAAATTGCGTTCGTCGGCCCGCCATGTGCGGGTTCTCGAACGCAATTTGCCCGGGGGTCGGGGTCAGCGGAGGGCGGCGAGGATCGGGTCGGCCAGCTCCGCCCGGCAGATGAGCAGGTCGGGGAGGTAGGGGTCCGGCTGGTTGTAGACGAGCGGCGAGCCGTCGAGCCGCGACGCGTGCAGGCCGGCCGCCATCGCGACGGCCGCGGGCGCCGCCGAGTCCCACTCGTACTGCCCGCCAGCGTGGGCGTAGATGTCGGCGTCGCCCCGCACGACCGCCATCGCCTTGGCCCCCGCGGAGCCCAACGGCTGGACGTCGGCACGCAGCGCGGCGGCGATGATCCGAGTCTCCTCGGCCGGCCGGCTGCGGCTCACCACCATCCGTGGCGGGCCCTCCGGTCGGGGCGGCAGCACCGGGGCCGGCTGCGACGCCAGGGTGATCCCCTGGGCCGGCAGGGCCACCGCCCCCGCCGCGGCCACGCCGCCGACGACCAACGCCACGTGCACCGCCCAGTCGACCCGCGGCACCTCCCCGAACTCGCGGGTGCCGTCGAGCGGGTCGACGATCCACACCCGGGGTGCCACCAGGCGGGCCGGATCCTCCCGACCCTCCTCGGAGAGCACGGCGTCGTCGGGCCGCAGCTCCGCCAGCCGGGCCACCAGCAGCTTGTGGGCCTCCCAGTCGCCCAGGTCGCCCAACCGCCAACCCGGCCACGACTCCGCCTTCGCCCGCAACTCCACCAGCAGCTCGCCGGCCTCCGTCGCCAACTGCGCGGCCAGCGCGTGGTCGTCGGCGGTCACGGTCGGGTCGACGGGCATCCGGCATTCGTAACACGGTCACCGATGGTGCCGGGACTCGTATTGCTTACCAGTTTGGTCGGAATTTAACCTTGGGCGCTCATGCCCACGACCGCCCCCTACGAGCTGAGCCACCTCCAGGCCCTCGAGGCCGAGGCGATCCACGTGATCCGTGAGGTCGCCGCCGAGTTCGAGCGGCCGGTGCTGCTGTTCTCGGGCGGCAAGGACTCGGCCGTCATGCTGCACGTGGCGGCGAAGGCCTTCGCCCCGGCCCGACTGCCGTTCCCCGTGATGCACGTCGACACCGGCCACAACTTCCCCGAGGTGATGGCCTACCGCGACCAGCGGGTGGCCGAGCTCGGGCTGCGGCTGATCGTGGCCAGCGTCCAGGAGGCGATCGACGCCGGCAAGGTGGTCGAGGAGACGGGCCCCCGGGCCAGCCGCAACCGGCTCCAGACCTTCGCCCTGCTCGACGGCATCGAGGTCAACCGGTTCGACGCCGTGTTCGGCGGCGGCCGCCGCGACGAGGAGAAGGCTCGGGCCAAGGAGCGGGTGTTCAGCTTCCGCGACGAGTTCGGCCAGTGGGACCCGAAGAACCAGCGACCCGAGCTGTGGAACCTCTACAACGGCCGCCACCGGCAGGGCGAGCACATCCGGGTGTTCCCGCTCAGCAACTGGACCGAGTTGGACATCTGGCAGTACATCGCCACCGAGCGGGTGGAGCTGCCGTCGATCTACTTCGCCCACCGGCGGCGGGTGTTCGAGCGCGACGGCATGTGGCTGGCCGAGACCGAGTTCACGTCGCTGCTGCCCGACGAGGAGGTGGTGGAGAAGCTGGTGCGCTACCGCACCGTGGGCGACGCCACCATCACCGGCGCCGTCGAGTCGACCGCGACCACGCCCGAGGCGATCGTGGAGGAGACCGCGGTCACCCGGGTCACCGAGCGGGGCGCCACCCGCGGCGACGACCGCATCTCGGAGGCCGGGATGGAAGACCGCAAGCGCGAGGGTTACTTCTAGAGATGGAACTGCTCAGGTTCGCGACCGCGGGCTCGGTGGACGACGGGAAGTCGACGCTGATCGGACGGTTGCTGTACGACTCGAAGGCCATCTTCGAGGACCAGCTGGAGGCCGTGGAGCGCACCAGCCGCGACCGGGGCGACGAGTACACCAACCTGGCGCTGCTCACCGACGGCCTGCGGGCCGAGCGGGAGCAGGGCATCACGATCGACGTCGCCTACCGCTACTTCGCCACCCCCAAGCGCAAGTTCATCATCGCCGACACCCCCGGCCACGTGCAGTACACGCGCAACATGGTCACGGGGGCGTCGACCGCCGACCTGGCCCTGGTGCTGGTCGACGCCCGCAAGGGTGTGCTGGAGCAGTCCCGCCGGCACGCCTTCCTGGCGTCGCTGCTGGGCATCCCGCACCTGGTGGTCTGCGTCAACAAGATGGACCTGGTCGACTGGTCGCAGGAGCGGTACGAGGAGATCAAGGCCGAGTTCCGCTCCTTCGCGATGAAGTTGGAGGTCGTCGACCTGTCGTTCGTGCCGATCTCGGCGCTGCACGGCGACAACGTGGTCACCCGGTCGGCCAACTCGCCCTGGTACGAGGGCGCTCCGCTGCTGCACCACCTGGAGGAGGTGCACATCGCCTCGGACCGGAACCTGATCGATGCCCGCCTGCCGGTGCAGTACGTCATCCGGCCGATGAGCGACGAGCACCACGACTACCGGGGCTACGCCGGCACGGTGGCCGGCGGCGTGCTGAAGCCCGGCGACCAGGTGGTGGTGCTGCCCTCGGGGTTCACGTCCACGATCGCCGGCATCGACGGTCCGAACGGGGAGCCGGTCGAGGAGGCGTTCGCTCCGATGGCGGTCACCGTGCGGCTGACCGACGACGTGGACGTGTCCCGAGGTGACATGATCTGTCGAGACCGCAACCGCCCCCACGTCGGTCAGGACCTGGAGGCCATGGTCTGCTGGCTGACCGCTGAGAGCCAGCTTCGTCCGGGAGCGAAGCTGGCTCTCAAGCACACCACCCGTTGGGGCCGGGCCCTGGTGAAGGACCTGCAGTACCGGCTCGACGTGAACACCCTGCACCGCGACGAGCAGGCCGAGAGCCTGACGCTCAACGAGATCGGCCGCATCCGGCTGCGCACCACGGTGCCGCTGTTCTTCGACGAGTACCGGCGCAACCGCAGCACCGGCAGCTTCGTGCTGGTCGACGAGGTCTCCAACAACACGGTGGCGGCCGGCATGATCCTCGGCCCCACCGACGTGCCCTAGCCCGATGACCCGCGACGTCACCTGGCACCAGGGTGCGGTAGGTGCCGACGAACGGCCCTGGCGCGGTGCCACCGTGTGGTTCACGGGCCTCTCGGGCTCGGGGAAGTCGACCGTGGCGGTGGAGGTGGAGCGCCGGCTCGTCGCTGCCGGCCGGGCCGCCTACGTGCTCGACGGCGACAACCTGCGTCTCGGGCTCAACGCCGACCTCGGCTTCTCCGCCGACGACCGCACCGAGAACATCCGCCGGGTGGGGGAGGTGGCCCGCCTGTTCGCCGACGCCGGCGTCGTCGCCGTGGTGCCGGTGATCAGCCCCTACCGGGCCGACCGCGACCGCGTGCGGGCGATCCACCGGGAGGCGGGCGTCCCGTTCCTGGAGGTGTGGGTCGACACGCCCCTCGACGTGTGCGAGGCCCGCGACCCCAAGGGCCTCTACAAGAAGGCCCGCGCCGGCGAGATCACCGGCTTCACCGGGATCGACGACCCCTACGAACCCCCCGAGCACCCCGACCTCCGCCTGACCCCCACCGACGGCACCCCCGAGGCCCAGGCCGCCCTCGTCGTCGCCCTGCTCCCGGGCTAGCTGCTCGCCTTCTGGCGGGTGCGGAGGCGCTTGGTCTGGGGGCTGGGTTGGACCGCGAGGATGGCGGCGACGGTGTCGACCAGGTGGCTGACGAAGAGGCGGTCCTCGTCGTGGGGCTCCTCGGCGGCGCGGCGGGCGAGCTCGGCGAAGGTGAAGCGGATGGCGGCCACGCGCTGCGCGAGGCGGGACCGCGGCTCCAGGGCGTCGAGCAGCTGGTTCCAGCGGCCCATGCTGTTGTCGGGCTCCCGCTCGGGGAACAGCTGCTCGAACGACACCGGCCGTGAGTAGTACTCGCCGGCGATCTGGAGGTACGCCCGGCCGCCGTCGGGGTCGTTGAGCTTGGCGGCGATGGGCTGCACCAGCGCCGCCGCCAGCGCCCGCAGGCCGCCCTCGCCGTCGCCGTCCTCGTACTGCTCCAGCAGGGCGTTGCGCCGGGGCTCGCTGTCGTAGCGGTGCTTGTCGACCAGCGCCTTCAGCAGGCCGTCGCGGTCGCCGAAGTGGTACTGCACGGCCCCCGTGTTGTGCTGCTCGGCCTCGCGGTTGATCTCCCGCAGCGACACGCCCGCGATGCCACGCTCGGCGAAGAGCCGTTCGGCGGCACTGACGATGCGGTCGCGGGTGTCGTTTCCCATTCGGACGCCGAGCGTAGTGCGACGTGACTGCCGAAGTAAGGCGCACGGCTTATTTATTGACTCAAGCGGCGTCGTTCCGGTAACAATTGACTTAGCGACGTCGTCGCTGCTGGTCGTTGACTGGGGGCCGGCTGGGGGAACACCACAGCCAAAGGGGGAGCCTTCCATGGAAGGTTCAGTCATCCATCGATCCAGGGCGAGATCCGCCACCGGAGCCGTCCTCGCCGTGGCCATGCTCGCGCTGCTCACCGTCGCCGTCCGCCCGGCCGCCGCGACGGTGGCAGCGCCGCAGGCCAAGGCCCAGGTCACCAACCCGCTGCCCATCGTCTTCGTGCACGGGTACCTCGGGTCCGGGGCGCAGTACCGCAGCCCGGCCATGCGGTTCGACAGCAACGGCTACCCGGCGAACCGCATCCGGGCGTTCGACTACAGCTCCGACGCCAGCGGCCTCGACGCCTTCATCGACTCGGTCCGCACCGAGTTCGGCGTGTCGCAGGTGCGGGTCGCCGCCCACTCGCTGGGCACGCTGGTGATGCTCGGCTACCTGCTCAACCCGTTCCAGTCGGCCAAGGTCGAGAAGTACGTGGCGCTCGACGGCACCTCGGCGTTCTGCATCTGGGGCACCCAGTGCACGGCGATCACCGCCGCCCAGCTGGGCCAGACGCACATCGAGGCGTCGCTGTCACCCGAGTCGTTCGCGCTCCAGTACCAGTTCTTCACCGGTCAGGCGCCGGCCACGACGACGATCACGCCGCAGGCGGGCCAGGTCCAGATCGCCGGCCGGGCGCTGAACTTCCAGGTCAACACCCCGGCCACGGGCACCACCGGAGAGCTGTGGGCCATCGACCAGGCGACCGGGCAGCGCACCACGGGCGGCCCGCAGGCCACCTTCAGCATCGGCTCGAACGGCAACTTCGGTCCGCTGCCGGTCACCTCGGGGCAGTCCTACGAGATCGCCCTGACCCGCAGCGGCGTCGGCCTGATGCACTACTACTTCCAGCCCTTCACGCACAGCACCCACCTGCTGCGCCTGCAGGTGCCGGAGGCCGGCAGTGCCCAGGTCACCAACACCAACGTCGGGCCCGACCACGCCGCCGCGGTCGTCCTGCGCTACCGCGAGTGGTGGCGGGCAGGCTCGCACGGCGCCCGGCTCGACAACCTCGACATCGGCACCACCGGGCCGGCCGGCACCCAGGCCCCGGTCAACGTGCTGAGCCGGGTGACCGCCGATGTCGCCGGCGTGCACGTGCACGACAACACGGCCTCGCCGCGGGTGTCGTCGCTCGACCCGTTGACCTACTTCTCGTCGCAGGCCTTCCAGACCGGGGTGGACGTCTACATGCCGGGGTCGAACCCGGCGACGGGGACGATCACCTTCTCGAACGACCCGAGGGGCGATGCCAGCAAGCGTCAGGTGATCAACACGCCCAACTGGGCCTCGCTGGTGGGGACGACCCGCCACGCCATGCTCGTCGAGTTCAACGACTACGTGGCATAGCACGCAGTCGCCAGGTGTCGGCGCGGCAGATCCCAGTCCCGCTGCGCCGGCTGAAGGGGAGGGACCGCCCCGGGGCGGTCCCTCCTTCGCGTCAGCGCGTGAGCGGCTTGAACTTGATGCGGTGGGGCTGGTCGGCCTCGGCGCCCAGCTCGCGGTGCCGCACGGCCTCGTACTCGCTGAAGTTGCCCTCGAACCACCGCACCTGGCTGTCGCCCTCGAAGGCGAGGATGTGGGTGGCGATGCGGTCGAGGAACCAACGGTCGTGGCTGATGACGACGGCGCAGCCGGGGAACGCCTCCAGCGCGTCCTCCAGGGCCCGCAGCGTGTCGACGTCGAGGTCGTTGGTGGGCTCGTCGAGCAGCAGCACGTTGCCGCCGCGCTTGAGCATCTTCGCCAGGTGGACGCGGTTGCGCTCGCCACCCGACAGCACCCCGACCGGCTTCTGCTGGTCGGAGCCCTTGAAGTTGAACGAGGCGACGTACGCCCGCCCGTTGACCTCGCGGCTGCCCAGCTTGAGCAGGTCCTGGCCGCCGGTGATCTCGTCGTAGACCGAGCTGTCGCCCTGCAGCACGTCCCGCGACTGGTCGACGTACGACATCTCCACCGACGAGCCGATCGTGATCCCGCCGCCGTCGGGCTTCTCGGCCCCGGTGAGCATCCGGAACAGCGTGGTCTTGCCGGCGCCGTTGGGGCCGATGATGCCGACGATGCCGGCCGGCGGCAGCGAGAACGACAGGTCGTCGATCAGCAGCCGGTCGCCGTAGCCCTTGGACAGCCCGGCGACCTCGATCACCTGGTCGCCCAGGCGCTGGCCCGGCGGGATGTGGATCTGCAACTTCTCCGGCCCGCGCTCGGCCTCCTCGGCCTCGGCCCGCAGCCTCTCGTAGGCGGAGAGGCGGGCCTTGCCCTTGGCCTGCCGTGCCTTCGGGGCCATGCGCACCCACTCCAGCTCGCGCTGCAGGGTGCGGCGACGGGCCGAGTCGGCCCGCTCCTCCTTGGCCAGCCGCTCCTGCTTCTGGTCGAGCCAGCTGGAGTAGTTGCCCTCGAACGGCATGCCGCGGCCGCGGTCGAGCTCGAGGATCCAGCCGGCCACGTTGTCGAGGAAGTAACGGTCGTGGGTGATGGCCACGACGGTGCCGTGGTAGTCGCGCAGGAACCGCTCCAGCCACGCCACCGACTCGGCGTCGAGGTGGTTGGTGGGCTCGTCGAGCAGCAGCAGGTCGGGCCGGCTCAGCAGCAGCCGGCACAGGGCGACGCGGCGCTTCTCGCCACCGGAGAGGTTGGTGACCCCGGCCTCGCCGGGCGGCAGGCGCAGGGCGTCCATGGCGATGTCGACCGTGCGCTGCAGGTCCCAGGCGCCGGCGGCCTCGATCTTGGCCTCCAGGTCGGCCTGGCGGGCGCCGAGCTTCTCGTAGTCGGCGTCGGGGGCGGCCCAGCCGGCCATCACCTCGTCGTACTCGGTGAGCAACCCGGCGACCTGGCCGACGCCGTCCATCACGTTGCCGTGCACGTCCTTGGCCTCGTCGAGCTGCGGCTCCTGCTCCAGGAGGCCCACGGAGAAGCCGGGGGAGAGCCGGGCGTTGCCGGTGAAGCCGTCGTCGACGCCGGCCATGATCCGCAGGAGCGACGACTTGCCGGCGCCGTTCGCGCCGAGCACGCCGATCTTGGCGCCCGGGTAGAAGGCCAGCGTGATGTCTTTCAACACCTCCTTGTCAGGAGGGTGGAAGCGACTCACCTTCTGCATGGTGAAGATGAACTGGGCGCTGTTCATAAGCGCGCGACGCTACAGCACCACTATTCAGGTCCTTACACCTCGCTCCTGCCGTCCCTGGCTGTCCCCCCGGACCACCCAGGGACGACAGAAGCGTGATCTTGTCGGGGATTTATCGATCGCGGCGGATCGAGATGATCTCGTCGAGGTGGAGCACGACGTCGCTGTCGTCGACCACGAGCCAGGCGCTGTCCTTGACGCAGGACAGCAGGGTGCCACGCATGGTGGCGGCAAAGGTACGCACGATGACTGCAGCACCGAGGAGTGGGCGCAACGCTCGGTTGCTCACACCTGGCGCCTGAAGGGTGACGATCCCGTTCAAGTGAGGACCCCCTTATGTGCCGTGTCCGTCCGTCGCGGGATTTATACCCCGCCGGCGTCCGGACCGGGTGACAGATCTGAGACAAACGCGCGAACGACGCTGCGTGCGGATGGCCACCCGATGGCGTAATCGGAACGTGCCCGGACACCGGGACAGGAGCACCGGGGAGGACCGGTACGATCGGTGACTGTGGGTGAGCAACGATCGACCGACACCTTGGGACCGAATGCCTGGCTCGTCGACGAGATGTACGAGCAGTACCTCGCCGATCCGTCGTCGGTGAGCGACGCCTGGCGCGACTTCTTCGCCGACTACCGCCGCGACATCGATCCCGAGATCACGCCCGTCCTCGCCGCCGCCGTGCCGCCCACCGCCGCGCCGGCTCCGGCCCCGCCCGCCGCGGCTCCCAGCACCAACGGCAGCTCCGCCACGGCCACCGCCGCCAAGGCCGCGGCCCCCGCGGCGAAGGCCGCGGCCGCCGCCGAGGTGCCCGGCGAGCCGCTGCGGGGTGTCGCCGCCAAGATCGTCGAGAACATGGAGGCCAGCCTCCAGGTCCCCACGGCCACGAGCTTCCGCGACCTCCCCGCCAAGCTGCTGGAGATCAACCGCCGCGTGGTGAACGGCTACCTGGGCCGCACCCGCGGCGGCAAGGTCAGCTTCACCCAGATCATCGGCTACGCCGTGGTGCGGGCCATCGCCACGTCGGCGAGCGCCATGAGCCGCACCTACCTCGAAGGCCCCGACGGCAAGCCCCGCGTGATCCGCCACGAGCACGTCGGCCTCGGCATCGCCGTCGACGTCGAGAAGTCCGACGGCACCCGGAGCCTGGTGGTCCCGGTGGTGAAGAACGCCGACACCATGGACTTCCGCACCTTCTGGGCCTCCTTCGACGAGATCATCCGCAAGGTCCAGTCCAACAAGCTGACGGTCGACGACTTCGCCGGTGCCACGCTCACCCTCACCAACCCCGGCACCATCGGCACGGTGCAGTCGGTGCCGCGGCTCATGCAGGGCCAGGGCGTCATCGTGGGCGTCGGGACGATCGACCACCCGGCCGAGTGGCGCGGCGCCGACCCGGTCACCCTCGCCGATCTGGGCGTCTCCAAGGTGGTCACGGTCACGTCGACCTACGACCACCGCATCATCCAGGGCGCCGAGTCGGGCCTGTTCCTCAAGCGGGTCGAGGAGCTGCTGCTGGGGGGCGACGGCTTCTACGACGAGATCTTCCGCTCGCTGGGCGTGCCCTACGAGGCCATCAAGTGGCGCCGTGACGTCAACCCGGCCAACACCGAGCAGTCGCTGCTGGAGAAGCAGATGGCGGTCGCCACGCTCATCCGGGTGTACCGGGTGCGGGGCCACCTGATCGCCGACCTCGACCCGCTGCGCTGGCGCGAGCCGCAGATGGCCACCGAGCTCGACCCGGCCACCTACGGCCTCACCATCTGGGACCTCGACCGCGAGTTCCTCACCGGCGGCCTGGCCGGCCGGGACAAGATGGTCCTCAGCGAGATCCTGCGGGTGCTGCGCGACGCCTACTGCCGCACGTCGGGCGTCGAGTACATGCACATCCAGGACCTCGACGAGCAGCACTGGATCCAGGACCAGATCGAGTCGAACAACCTCGAGCTGCCCACCGACGACCAGCAGCACATCCTCGAGCGCCTCAACGCCGCCGAGGCCTTCGAGAAGTTCCTCAGCACCAAGTGGGTCGGGCAGAAGCGCTTCGGCCTCGAGGGCACCGAGAGCCTGATCCCCATCCTCGACGCCATCCTCGAGCTGGCGGCCGACGGCGGCCTCGACAGCGTCGTCATGGGCATGCCGCACCGCGGTCGGCTCAACGTGCTGGCCAACATCGTCGGCAAGTCGTACGACCAGATCTTCAAGGAGTTCGAGGGCACGGTCGACCCCAACGCCGTCCAGGGCACGGGCGACGTGAAGTACCACCTCGGCCAGGTCGGCAAGTTCCAGAGCCGCCAGGGCGTCGAGATCGGCGTCGAGCTGGCCGCCAACCCCAGCCACCTCGAGGCGGTCGACCCGGTGGTCGTCGGCATGGCCCGGGCCCGGCAGGACCAGATCAACGACCCCGAGGCCTTCTCGTCGCTGCCCATCCTCATGCACGGCGACGCGGCGTTCGCCGGCCAGGGCGTGGTGGCCGAGACGCTCAACATGAGCGACATCAAGGGCTACCGCGTCGGCGGCACCATCCACCTCGTGGTGAACAACCAGATCGGCTTCACCACCACGCCCGAGGCCGCCCGGTCGGGCTACTACTGCACCGATGTGGGCAAGATCGTCCAGGCGCCGATCTTCCACGTCAACGCCGACGATCCCGAGGCCTGCGTGCGGGTCGCCCGGCTGGCCTACGCCTACCGGCAGCGGTTCCACAAGGACGTGGTCATCGACCTGGTCGGCTACCGCCGCTACGGGCACAACGAGGGCGACGACCCGAGCTACACGCAGCCGCTGATGTACGCCAAGATCGAGCAGCGCCGGTCGGTGCGGAAGCTGTTCACCGAGTCGCTGGTCAAGCGGGGCAAGCTGTCGCTGGAGGAGGCCGAACAGGCGCTCGACGACTTCCAGAAGCGCCTGCAGCAGGCCCTGGAGGAGACCCGCCAGTCGGCCCCGCCCGCCGGTGTACGGGCCGCGGCGCCGCCGCCGGCCGTGGGCGTGCTGGCCCATGTGGAGACCGGCGTCGACGCCGCCACCGTCGACCGGGTGTACTCGGGCCTCAGCAACTGGCCCGAGGGCTTCCACGTGCATCCCAAGCTGGCCCGCCAGTTCGAGTCCCGCGACAAGATGTTCCGCGGCGACGGCGAGGTCGACTGGGCCACCGCCGAATCGCTGGCGTTGGGGTCGCTGCTGCTGGAGGGTGTCGACATCCGCTTCGCCGGGCAGGACTCCCGCCGTGGCACGTTCAGCCAGCGCCACGCCGTGCTGGTCGACCACGAGAACGGCGAGGAGTGGTTGCCGCTCAAGAACCTCGACGAGCAGCAGGGTCAGTTCTGGATCTACGACTCGCTGCTCTCCGAGTACGCGGCCCTCGGCTTCGAGTACGGCTACTCGGTGGCCAACAAGGAGGCGCTGGTCCTCTGGGAGGCGCAGTTCGGCGACTTCGTCAACGGCGCCAGCACGGTGATCGACCAGTACCTGGTGGCCGCCGAGGACAAGTGGAACCAGACGTCGGGCCTGGTGCTGCTGCTGCCGCACGGCTACGAGGGCCAGGGCCCCGAGCACAGCTCCGGCCGCATCGAGCGCTTCCTCACGCAGGCCGCCGAGGACAACATCCAGGTGGCGATGCCCACCGCCGCGGGGCAGTACTTCCACCTGCTGCGGCGCCAGATGCGCCGTGAGGTGCGCAAGCCGCTGGTGGTGTTCACGCCCAAGTCGCTGCTGCGGGCCCGGTCGGCCCGGTCGCCGGTCGAGGCGCTCACCACGGGCACGTTCGAGGAGGTCCTCGACGACACGACGATCGCCGAGCCGGGCGCGGTGCGCCGGATCGTGCTGGCGTCGGGCAAGGTCGGCCAGGACGCCCTCGCCGAGCGCGACAAGCGGGGCGTGCCGGTGGCGGTCGTGCGCGTGGAGCAGCTCTACCCGTGGCCCTACGACCGGCTCGCCGAGGTCGTCGCCCGCTACCCGAACGCCCAGGAGCTGGTGTGGCTCCAGGAGGAGCCGGCCAACATGGGCGCCTGGGCCTTCGCCCAGGACCGGCTGGCCGAGCGCTTCGTCGACTCCCACGCCATCCTGAGGGTGAGCCGCTACGAGTCGGGCAGCCCGGCCACCGGCTCGCACACCATCCACGTCCAGGAGCAGGAAGCCATCCTCGACGCGGCACTCTCCGTCCCCTGACCTCGGAGGCGTCATGATCGCAACGGTTCACCTGGCCGACGGGGGAGTCCCGTCGACGCTGCGCTCGCTGGGCCGGGCGCCGCAGCCGGGCGTGGTGCCGGGGCTGCGCGAGGCGCGCGCTCTGGTCGCCGCACCGCTGGGTGGCCGCCCGCCGCGGCCGCAGCTGGGGCGCCTCGGGCTCGTCGCCTTCTGGGACGACGATGCCGCCGCCGACGCCTTCCTGGCCGGCGACCACCCGCTGGTGGAGCGGCTTTCCGGGGGCTGGTCGGCCCGCCTCGAGCCGCTGCGGGCGGTGCCGGAGGTCGGCGGTCACTTCCCGGGCGTGCCCACCGACCTGCCCAGCGGTCGCGACGACGGTCAGAGCGACGGGCCGGTGGCCGTGCTGACGATCGGGCACCTGCGGCGCGGGCGCACGCTCCCGTTCCTGCGGGCGAGCAGCCGGGCCGAGCGCGCGGTGGTCGGCGCTCCCGGGCTGCTGTGGGCCACCGGGTTCGCCAACGTGGCCCAATCGGTGGTGGCCACCTTGTCGCTGTGGGCGTCGAGCGGCGAGCCGCACGCGTACGCCACGTCGGCCGACGGCCACACCCGCGCCATGCGGGAGGACCGGCAGCGCACCTTCCACCACGCCGGGTCGTTCGTGCGCCTCCGCCCCTACGCGGTCTCGGGTTCCCTCGGAGGGCGCAACCCGCTGGCCGACGGGGTGCTCGCGCCCGCCGACCTCAGCTGACCGGCGCCAGCGCCCGCAGCGTCGTGCTGTCGGCGGCGGGCGCGAGCAGGTCGCTCCCGGCGCCGAGACTCACTCGCGAACCGGGACGAAGTCGGGGTCGGTGGCGCCGGGGCCGGGGAGGGGCTCGACGTCGGGGCCCAGGACCCGCTCGCCGCAGGATGCGCAGTGGGGCACCAGCTCCGTGCGGTGGCCGCAGGTCGTGTGGAGCAGGTCGACCGGGGCGCCGTTCGGCGCGGCCCAGCGGTCGCCCCACTGGCGCATGGCGTTGGTGACGTTCCACAGGTCGCGGCCCTTGGCGGTGGGTTGGTAGTCGTAGCGGGGCGGGTGCTCGCTGTAGGCGACCCGCTCGAGCACGCCCTGGTCGACGAGGTGGCCGAGGCGCTGGTTGAGGATGTTGCGGGAGATGTCGAGGCGTCGCTGGAAGTCGTCGAAGCGGGACACGCCCAGCAGCGCGTCGCGCACGATCAGCATGCTCCACCAGTCGCCGACGGCCTCCAGGCACTGGGCGATCGAGCAGTTGACGTCGTGGAAGCTCTTCCTGCGCACGGCGACACTGTAGTACCCTACGTTCTATGATGGAACGGACTGGCCGGTACGACGACCACCCGACCGTGCGCAAGGTCCGCGAGCGGGGCGCGGCGGGCGGGGAGGCCGGTCCAGTCGACGCCGGCTGGCTGCGGCAGGTGTGCCTCGACGCGGGCGCCGACGACGTCGGCTTCGTGTCGATCGATCACCCCGACCTCGCCGAGGAGCGCCGTTACATCGACGAGCTGATGCCCGGCATCCGCACGCTCGTCGGCTTCGTGGTGCGCTCCAACGTCGACAACCTGCGCAGCCCCGCCCGCGCCACCGCCAACCTGGAGTTCCACACGTCGTACGACGCCGTCGACCACGTCGGCCGGCGCATCGCCCGGGCGCTGCAGAAGCGCGGCATCCGGGCGGCCAACCCCGCGGCCGGCTTCCCGCAGGAGATGCACCGCTTCCCCGACCACGCCTGGTCGATACCGCACAAGCGGGTGGCCGTCGCCGCCGGGCTGGGCCAGATGGGCATCCACCGCAACGTGATCCACCCGCGCTTCGGCAACTTCGTCGTGCTCGGCACCGTCGCCACCCGGGCCGAGGTGTCGCACTACGACGCCCCCATCGACTTCAACCCCTGCCTGGAGTGCAAGCTGTGCGTGGCGGTGTGCCCGGTCGGCGCCATCGCCGACGACGGGTCGTTCGACTTCTTCGCCTGCTACAACCACAACTGCCGCGAGTTCATGAGCGGCTTCGTCGACTGGGTGCAGACGGTGGCCGACAGCGACGACGCCGCCGACTACCGCAGCCGGGTCACCGACGCCGAGACGGTGTCGATGTGGCAGAGCCTCTCCTTCAAGGCCGACTACAAGGCGGCCTACTGCATGGCGGTGTGCCCCGCGGGCGAGGACGTGATCGGCCCCTGGCTCCGCGACCGTCGCGCTCACATGGCCGACGTGGTCCGGCCGCTGCAGCACAAGGAGGAGACGATCTACGTCACCGCCGACAGCCCCGCCGGTGCCCACGTCGCCCGCCACTTCCCCCGCAAGCAGGTGAAGGTGGTCGACCCGGGGCTCGTGCCGCCGCCGTCCCGGACGGGTGACGCGCCCCCGGCTGAGTGACCAAGGTCACGTAACCAGGCGGGCACTGCCCTTTCAACGCTGCTCGTGGTCGTGGATAATGGCTGTTATCAGCAGCAACGGACCTTCCGGGGGAACCATGTCGGTCGACGAGCACGCCACCAACAAGGACCTGATTGGTCGCGACGAGATCAACGACCTCGAAGCGATCCTCTCGGTCTCGAACACCGACGTGAACGAAGCCATCCACGCGGTGCAGGACAACGCCGACGCGATCTTCACGTGGGACTACGAGAAGGGCCAGCGTCCGGCCCTCAACAAGCTCTACGAGAAGGCCAAGCACTCCCAGTGGAACGGCGAGACCGACCTCCCCTGGGACACCGAGGTCGACCTGCTCAAGAACGCCGAGCTGCAGCGGCTCCAGTTCGCCGACATGCGCGGCGACCTCACCGGCTCGCCGTTCGAGAACTTCACCGACGAGCAGTTCAACGACTTCTCGATCGAGTCCGACAACTGGACCCTGAGCCAGTTCATGCACGGCGAGCAGGGTGCGCTGCTGTGCACGGCGAAGATCGTGGAGACGGTGCCGTGGATCGACGCGAAGTACTACGCGGCCACGCAGGTGATGGACGAGGCCCGGCACGTCGAGGTGTTCGCCAAGTACCTCGACGAGAAGCACGAGGGCCACTACCCGATCAACGCCCACCTGAAGATGCTGCTCGACGACATCATCAACGACAGCCGCTGGGACATGACCTACCTGGGCATGCAGATCATGGTCGAGGGCCTGGCCCTGGCGGCGTTCGGCTTCATGCAGCAGATGACGCCCGACCCGCTGCTCAAGCAGCTGCTGCGCTACGTGATGGCCGACGAGGCCCGTCACGTCGCCTTCGGGGTGCTGTCGCTCAAGGAGTTCTACAACGAGCTGTCCACGCCCGAGATCCGGGAGCGCCAGGAGTTCGCCTTCGAGGCGGCGATCCGGATGCGCGACCGGTTCCTCCAGCAGGAGGTGTGGGAGCGGATGGAGATCAACCCCCGCGACGTCCTCCCGCTGGTCCAGGCCGACCCGGGCCGCCAGCTCTTCCAGCAGATGCTGTTCTCGAAGATCGTGCCCAACTGCCGCAAGCTCGGCCTGATCGACGCCGGCGACGCCTGGCTGCGACGGCGGTTCGAGGAGATGGGCGTGATCCAGTTCGAGACCTGGGAGGACACCGGCGAGGAGTACGAGAAGCTCCAGGTCGAGCTCCCGGCCAGCTAGCCCGGGCTCAGCCGAGGTCGAAGCCGACCACCGCTTCCAGCTCCCGCAGCGCCTCGTGGGGGTCGACCACCTTGATGGTGGTCATCCCCAGGGCCCGCGCCGGCTTCAGGTTGATGCCGAGGTCGTCGAGGAACACGGCCTCGGTCGGGTCGACGCCCAGCTTGTCGCACACCAGCCCGTAGATGGCCGGGTCGGGCTTGCGCAGGCCCACCTGGCTCGACTCGACGATCACGTCGAAGTGGGCGAGCACGTCGGCGAACGGTCCGGGCGCGTCACCGCGGTCGCCCAGGACGAAGTTGTTGGTGAGCAGGGCGGTGGCGAGGTGCTCGTGGCAGCGGCGCAGCGCCTCCACCATCTCGGGGCGCAGCCGGCCCGACAGGGCGCCCAGCACGGCGTGGCCGTCGACCGGGTGGCCGGCGGCCTCCGCCTCGGCCTCGAACAGCTCCACGAAGCCCTCGAGGTCGACCTCGCTGCGCTCCAGCCGCGCCCAGGCGTTGGTGTCCGGGTTGGTAGCGTTCAAGCGGCGGATGTGCCCCGTGGGCAGGGAGTTCTCGGCCTCGTAGCGGGCGAACGCCTCGAACGGGCTGGTGACGATCACGCCACCGAAGTCGAAGACCACCGCACGAATCGACATAGGATCCGAGCCTACGGGCGGACAGGAGTGGGACCCCGAGATGACAGATTCAGGTTGGCAGTACCCCGGCGGTGAGCCGCCGTCGGGCAGCGGTCCGTACGGCGCTCCGCCGCCGCAACCACCGCAACCGCCGCCGCAACCACCGCCAGCCTCCCCGTCGGGAGCGAGCTGGGGCCAGCCGGGCTACGGAGGCCCGGAGCCGCCGCCCCCGCCGCCCCAGCGGAGCTGGCCGATCGTCGCCCTCGTCGGCGCCGTGGTCCTACTGGTGGCCGCCATCGTCGGCGTGGTCGTCACGTCCGACAGCGGCGACGACACGGCCACCGACGACACGACCGAGACCACGGAATCCTCCGACACGACGGAGGAGGACCCCGACGAACCCGACGAGCCCAGCGACCCGGGCGCCTTCGTCGACGACGAGGGCGGCTACTCCGTCACCATGCCCGACTCCTGGGCGTACAGCTCGCTGCACGGCGACCTGAGCCAGGTCGGCAGCCAGATGTTCCCCGACGACCCGGCCAAGGCCGACCTTGCGCAGCAGTCCGCCTCGGCGCTGCCGCGGGCGATCATCTTCTACGGCGTGGTCGCCGACGAGGTCGGCGACGCCTTCGTCACCAACGTCAACGTCAACGTGACGAGCACGCCCGGCGCCGGCGACCTCAGCTACGACGAGTTCTCGTCCCAGGTGAAGCAGGGGATCGGCACCATCGGGGCCACGGTCACCGCCGACGAGCCGTTCACGCTCGCCGGCACCGACGGCGTGCGGGTGGAGTTCGACTACGACCCGTCGCTGGGCGCCTCGGGCGTCCAGTACTCGGCGGTCATCGACGACCAGCTGTGGGTGGTCAACTTCGCCAGCGCGGACTCCGACAGCCACACCGCCGAGTTCGACGAGATCGCCTCGTCGTTCGAGGTCACCGGCTGAGACGTCGCCGACCGGTCGTGGCGGGCTCAGCCGCCCACGAAGTCGCGGGCCACGGCCTCCCACAGCTCGGTGGAGAGGCGCAGCGACTCCACGTCGACGCGCTCGTCGTCGCCGTGGAACATCTTGCCGAACTCCTCGAAGGTCACCTTCTCGCTGAACAGCCCGAAGCCGTAGGCGGTGGCACCCAGCCGGCGGAAGAAGCGGGCGTCGGTCGCCCCGACGCTCAGCATCGGCACCAGGTGGCTGCCCGAGTAGAAGACCTTGCTGACCCGGTCGAGCGTGTCCCACAGCGGCGTGTCGGCCGACGAGCTGGTGGACGGGTCGTCGTGCGACTCCACCATCTCCACCCGGTCCGCCAGGTCGCCCAGCGCCTCGTCGAGCATCGCCTGCACGTCGGGGAGCGTCTGCCCGGGCAGCGTGCGGATGTCGACCTGCAGGTCGACCTGGTCGGGGATCACGTTGGTCTTGGTGCCGCCGTGGGCCACGGTCGGGGCGAACGTGGCGTGGGTGCAGGCGTGGAACTGGCGGGCCATGCCCACCGGCAGGCCCTCGAGGCTGTCGACGAAGCGGTCGGGGTCGAGCAGCGGAGCGGTCATCTCGTCGGGCAGGCCCATGCCGTCGAGGAAGCGCCGCCAGGTCTCGTGGATGCGGGTGGCGGGGCGGTACGCGGCGACGCGGCGCACTACCTCGGCCGCCGTGACCAGGGCGTTGTCGGTTGCCCAGGGGAGCGACGCGTGGCCCGGCGTGCCCTTCACCCGCAACGTGCACCAGCACGAGCCCTTCTCACCCACCAGCACCGGCAGCCGGGTCTCGCCGCCGCCGCCCCGGATGGGGATGCCGCCCGACTCGGTGATCACGAAGTCGGAGCCCACCGCGTCGAGCTCGTGGCGGGCCAGGTGCTCGGCGCCGTAGGTGCCCAGGGCCTCCTCGTCGGCGACCGCCAGGTACGTCAGCGTGCCCTCGGGCTTCCAGCCCGACGCGGCGAGGCGGCGGGTGGCGACGGCCATGGAGGCGGTGAGGTTCAGCATGTCGACCGCGCCCCGGCCCCAGACCTCGCCGTCGATCAGGTCACCGCCGAACGGGTCGTGGCGCCAGCGGTCGGCGTTGGCGGGGACCACGTCGGTGTGGCCCATCAGCAGCAGGCCCGGCGCGTCGGGGCGGCTGCCCTCGATGCGGGCGACCAGGCTGCCCCGGCCGGGCTCCGGTTCGTAGCGCTCGAGGTCGATCCCACTGCCGGCGAAGTAGTCGGCCAGGAGGTCGGCGCTGCGCACCTCGTGCCCGCTGGCGACCGTCCCGTCGTTCACACAGGCGTTGCGGATCAGATGCTGCAGCAGGTCGGTGACCTCGCCGCTCACGTCGGTCGTCACGTCAGCCATTCGGCGGACGGTACTGCGCAGGTGGGCGAGTCCGCCGTTCGTGCCGGCCCGTCTGGTTCAATGCTTGCGAGATGGCGCCCCGACCTGCACGTGAACAGCCGCACGATGCGTCCCCCCGAGTGCGACGCCACGTAGTCGTCGACGGGTCGAACATCGCCACCGAGGGTCGCGATGCCCCGAGCCTGTCGCAGCTCGACGAGGCCGTGCAGGCGTACATGCGCGAGTACGGGCCCGAGATCGTCACGGTGGTGGTCGACGCCACCTTCCCCAACCGCATCGCCCGCAACGAGCGCGACGTGTACGAGGCCGCGGCGGTCGCCGGCGAGATCATCACGCCCCCGGCCGGCGCGATCGGGCGGGGCGACGCGTTCATCCTCCAGATCGCCGACCGGGCCGACGCCACCATCCTGTCCAACGACTCCTTCCAGGAGTTCCACGGCCAGTTCGACTGGCTGTTCGACCCGGGGCGCCTGGTGGGCGGCAAGCCCGTGCCCCACGTCGGCTGGGTGTTCATGGACCGCTCGCCGGTGCGGGGACCGCTGAGCCGCCGCTCGGTCAGCGCCGCCAAGCGGTCCGGTGACACCCCTGACGTCGCCAAGGCCACGAAGCGGGCGACGAAGGCGACCAAGGACACCAAGGCCGACAAGCCGCCGAAGGACGACAAGCCCAAGGCCGCCAAGGCGACGAAGGCCTCCAAGGCGGCGAGGGCCGAGTCCCCGGCGCCGACGCCGGCGCCCAAGCGGGCGCGCGGCGCGGAGAACGGGCCGGTCAAGGCGCCCGCCGTGGGCACGCCGGCGCCGGCCAACGACGCCCTGCCGTTCATCGAGTTCGTCGGCGCCCACCCCGTCGGCAGCCTGGTCCAGGCCGTGGTCGAGCAGTTCAGCTCCCACGGCGCCTACGCCCGGGTCGGCCCGGTGCAGGCGTACCTGCCGTTGAAGTACCTCGCCAACCCGGCGCCCCGCAGCGCCAAGCAGGTGCTGCGGCTGGGGGAGACCCGCGACTTCGTGGTGGTCTCGGTCGACGCCACCCGCCGCGGCGTCGACCTCGCCGTCCTCGGCGTCGAGCTGCCGACCCAGGCCGACGGCGCCGGTGGTCCGATCGAGGCACCCGCGCCGGTCGACCCGCCACCGAAGAAGAAGGCCGCGGCGCGGAAGAAGGCGGCGCCCGCCAAGGCGCCGGCTGCGAAGAAAGCTGCCAAGAAGCAGGCGGTCCCCAAGAAAGCCGCCAAGAAGGCCACGGCCGCGAAACGCTCGGTAGGTTGAACCGCTGTGCGCATCGCCACCTGGAACCTCGCCGCGCTCACGGCCGAACGCCAAGACCGCCTGCACGACTTCCTCACCTACGCCCAGCCCGACGTGCTGTGCCTCCAGGAGACCAAGCTCAGCGACGACGCCTTCCCGGCGCTCGACCTGCTCGCCCGGGGCTACGAGAGCGCCCACTTCGGTGAGGGCCGCTGGAACGGCGTCGCCATCCTCAGCCGGGTCGGGCTGGAGGATCCGCTCAACGGCTTCGCCGACGGTGAGCCGCCCGACGCCGAGGCCCGCCTGATCAGCGCCACCTGCGGGGGCGTGCGGGTGAGCTCGGTGTACGTCCCCAACGGGCGGGCGCTCGGCCACGAGCACTACCACTACAAGCTGAGCTGGCTGGGCCGGATGGTGGCCCACCTGAAGGCCACGGCGTCGCCCGACGACGACCTGGTGGTGTGCGGCGACGTGAACGTGGCGCCCACCGACATCGACCTGTGGGACCCGGTGGCGTTCGAGGGCGAGACCCACGTGTCGCCGGAGGAGCGGGCCGCCATCGCCGCCCTGGAGGACTGGGGCCTGCACGACGTGCTGCGGGACGAGTACCCGGACGTCGAGGGCCTCTACAGCTGGTGGGACTACCGGGCCGGCCGCTTCCACAAGCGCCAGGGCATGCGGATCGATCTGATCCTGGCCACCCGGTCGCTGGCCGACAAGGTCACGTGGGCGGTGGTCGACCGCAACGCCCGCAAGGGCGTGAAACCCAGCGACCACGCGCCCGTGCTGGCCGACTTCACCGTCGGCGCGCCCGATGCGACGGCGAGCGCGGGCACGCAGTAGGAATCGCGACGTGGACGACGAGCAAGGGCCCGATCCCGGCAACGCCCAGTGGACCAGCATGCTGAACGCCTACGCCACCACGGCGCCGTCGGAGCGACGGGCGGAGCTGCACCGCACGGGTGACGCGCTGCGGCGGATCGTCCACCGGCTCCACGGCAGCCGGGCCGGGGCGGAGGAGCTCGCCGCAGTCGCCGACCAGCTGGAAGCCCTGGCCGACCAGGTCGACAACCTGACCGCCGGCACGATGTACGAGGGCTTCGGCGAGTCGCCGCTGGGTGGCGGCGATCCGCACGCCTTCTTCGACCACAGCCCGATGCTGGGCCGCGCCAACCCCATGGCGCCGCCGATCGAGCTATGGGCGGAGGACACGGTGATGCACGGCCGGGCCACGTTCGGGGACGCCTACGAGGGCCCGCCGGGCTGCGTCCACGGCGGGTTCGTCGCCGCGGCGTTCGACGAGGTGCTGGGCTCCGCCCAGTCGCTCGGCGGCCGACCCGGGATGACCGGCCGCCTCACGGTCAGCTACCGCAGCCCCACGCCGTTGCGCCAGGAGCTGCGGTTCGCCGGCCGGGTCGTCGAGGTGTCGGGCCGCAAGACCTTCACCCACGGAACCGTCCACGCCGACGACCGCCTCTGCGCCGAGGCCGAGGGCCTCTTCATCGCCATCGACTTCGAGAAGATGATGGAGCTCCGCAAGGAGCGCGAGCGCCGCTTCGAGTGATCCCGTCCGTGCTGCAGGTCCCCGAGGGCGGCGGTCGTGAACGGGTGGGAGAGGGTATGCCTATGCTCGGTCCGGTGTGGTCTGACCGTCGGTTGGCACCACCCGTGGCGGACCGTGCGACGTTCGTGCGGGGAAGGCTCCTCCACCAGCTGCGACAGCGCTGGTTCGTCCCCGTGACCGTCGTGACGGCCCCGGCGGGCTACGGGAAGACCACCCTGCTGGCGCAGGCGGTGGCGGAGAACGCCGAGGCGCCGATGGGGATCGACTGCTGGCTGACGTGCGAGCCGGGCCTCGCCACCGTGTCGGCGCTGGGTGAGGCCCTCTGCCGGTCGGTGGACGCCACCACGCACACCACCGACGTGGCCACCGCGGTCGTCGAGGCCCTGTGGCGCCGGTCGCCCCAACAGGTCGCCCTGGTGCTCGACGACGTGCACGAGCTGCTCCCCGGCTCGGACGCGGCCTCGCTGCTGGCCAGCGTCGTGAGCCTCCTGCCCGAGAACGCCCACGTGGTGCTGGCGGGCCGCACGCCGCCGCCGCTGCCGCTCGCGCGCATGGAGGTCGAGGGCCGCGTGACCCGCGTCGGCGAGGACGAGCTGACGTTCACCGAGGCCGAGCTGACCGAGTTCGCCACCCTGCGCCACGTCAGCCCCGCGAAGGTGGCCGGCAGCGGAGGCTGGCCGGCGCTCGCCGAGCTGTCGGTCGACGCCCGCTCGAACACCGCCGGCGACTACATCGGCCAGGAGGTGCTGGCCGAGCTGTCGCCCCAGCGCCGCCACGACCTGGCCCTGCTCTCGCACCTCGGGCCGTTCGACGACGAGCTGGCCCGGGCCGTCCTCGGCCCCGACGCCGACGCCGCGGCGCTCGTGGAGGGTCTGCCGCTGGTCAGCCGCCTGGCCGACGGCGAGCACTCACTCCACGGCCTCCTGCGGTCGCTGCTGGCCAACGAGGCGACGCCCGGCGAGGTCGCCGACGCCCGGCGTCGGGCGGGCCTCGGCTTCCTGGAGAGCGGGCGGATCGACGGCGCCGTCCGGCTCCTGGTCGACGCCGAGGCGTGGGACGACGTCGGTCACGCCATCGTCGAGGCGCTCGGGGCGGCGCACCCGCCGGTGGCCCGTGACGTTCTGGAGGAGTGGTTCAAGCTGCTGCCGCCCGACGTCCGGGCGCGGCCCAGCGGGCGCCTGCTGGCCGCGGTCGCCGCCGTCGAGGGCGACCTGGGCGGCGCCTGGGAGGACTTCGCCGACTGTGCCGCCGCCTTCCGCGAGCAGGGTGAGACCACCGGCGAGCTGGCCTGCCTCGTGCAGCTCGGTCAGGTGGCCTGGTGGTCGGACGACCCGGCGCGGCTCGCCACGGTGGCGTCGCGGGCCTTCGAGCTCGAGGCCGAGGGCGTCGACGCAGCCGTGCCGTTCGCGTCGCTCGGCCGGGCGCTCATCTACGACATCGCCGACGACAGCCGCAACACGCTCACCGAGCTCGACCGCATCCCCGCCGGGTCGCTGAACGAGCCCTGGCAGGGCCTGGTCAACTGGACCCGGGCCATCGCCCACCTGCAGCTCGGCCACGCCGCCGAGGCGGAGGCGGCGTCGGAGAAGGCGCTGACCTACACCGGGTCGCTGCACGCGCCGCTCGCCGAGGGCACCCGCCTGCAGGCCCTCTGGTACCAGGGGCGCCTCGACGAGGTGGTCGAGGCCCTGCCCGGCCTGCTGGAGGTCGTGAGCGAGTCGGGCTACCGCAACAGCACGGCGCTCATCGGGGCGCAGTGCAGCATGGTCCACGCCCTCAACGGCGACGTCGACCGGGCGGAGCGCTTCCTCGACCAGGTCCGGACGACGGCCACCCTGCTGCGCGGTGCCCCGCTGGTCGACACCAACCTGTCGGTCGCCGAGGCCACCGTCGCCGTGGCCCGCGACGACGAGGCGGCGGCGTCGGCCACCCTCACCGAGCTCGTCGACCGGTACCCGATCGGCGTGGGCCTCCCGGTCGCGGCGCAGCGGCGCCACGTCGCCCTGCTCTACGTGCTGGTGCCCGCCACCCGGCCGACGTGGGACGACGCCGAGCTCGGGCCGGCCTGGCAGCTCGGCCGCAGCCTGGCGCAGGCGGTGGTCGCGGTGCGCGAGGGTCGTCGCCTCCCGCCCGGCACGCCGTCGCTGGAGGACGCAGCGGTCGTCCGGGCCCACCTGCCGCCGGCGTGGGCTGCCGAGCTGGGTGTCGCCGCCCTCGCGGAGGGCCGCGCCGACGGCTGGGGGCTGCTCGACGCCACCTGGCCCGACGCTCGTGGCACCGTCGCCGCGCTGGCGCAGCGTCGGGGCAAGGGGCAGCTGCGCAAGACCGCCCGGGAGGTGCTCGGCCACCTCCCCCTGCCGCCGACCGTCGTGCGCCGGCTGCGCCTGCTCGGCGCCGTCGAGCTCCACGAGGACGACGCCCCGGTCCGCTCCCCGGCGTGGCGGCGTGAGCGGGTGCGCTCGCTGCTGGCCTACCTCGCCGTGCAGGGGACGGTCAGCCGGGGCCAGCTCGCCGACGACCTGTGGCCCGCACTCGACCCCGATGCGCAGTCCCGCAACCTGCGGGTGACCCTCACGTACCTGTTGCGGGTGTTGGAGCCCGAGCGCGGGCCGCGCGACGCCTCGTTCTTCGTCCGCCAGCACGGTGGCAACGTCAGCCTTCACGCCGGCGACTGGCTGAGCGTCGACCTGTGGGAGTTCGACGACCTGTGCCGGGCGTCGGCCCAGGCCGACCAGCGGGGTTCGCCGGCGGTGGCCCTCGACCGCGCCCTGCACGCGGTCGAGCTGTGGCGGGGCGAGCCCACGGAGCTGCTCTCCGACCAGTGGGCCGTCGCCGCCTTCGAGCAGCGACGGCGGCGCTTCACCACCGTGGCGACGCGGGCGGGCGAGCTGCTGATGGCCCGGGGCCGCTTCGACGAGGCGCAGGTGCTGGCCGAGCAGGCGCTGGCCATCGACCCGTGGCTGGAGGCCGCGCACCGCCTGGTCGTCGCCGCCCACCGGGCCGCGGGCTTCGGTCTGTCCGCCCAGCGGGCGCTGCGCCGCTACCGGGAGGCGATCGGCGAGCTGGGCCTGACCCCCGACCAGGCCACCCTCATGGTCGAGCGCCTCCTCGAGTCCCTCCCCGCCAGCGACACCGCCTGAGCCGGCCGGCGTCCGTCTCCAGGTCCTAGTCCGACAGCACCACGACGCTGCGGAGGACCTCGCCGCGCTCCATCTTGGCGAACGCCGCCTCGACGTCGCCGAGCCCGAGCGTCTCGCTCACGAAGGCGTCGAGCGGCAGGCGGCCCTGCAGGTGCAGGTCGACGAGGAGGGGGAAGTCGCGGCTGGGCAGGCAGTCGCCGTACCAGCTCGGCTTCAGGGCGCCGCCCCGGCCGAAGAAGTCGATCATCGGGATGTCGGGGAAGCGCATGTCGGGCGTGGGGACGCCCACCTGGACGACGGTGCCGGCCAGGTCGCGGGCGTAGAAGGCCTGCTCCAGCACCGACGGGTGGCCCACGGCCTCGATGCACACGTCGGCGCCGAAGCCGCCGGTCGCCTCCTGCACGGCGGCGACCGCGTCCTCGCTGGAGGCGTCGACCAGGTGGGTGGCGCCGAAGGCCTTCGCCCACTCGAGCTTCCGGGGGTCGCGGTCGACGGCGACGATCGTGGTGGCGCCGGCCAGCTTGGCCCCGGCGATGGCGGCATCGCCCACCCCGCCGCAGCCGAACACGGCCACCGAGTCGCCCCGCTGCACGTTGCCCGTGTGCAGGGCGGCGCCGAGGCCGGCCATCACGCCGCAGCCCAGCAGGCCCGCCACACTCGGGGACACCGTCGGGTCGACCTTCGTGCACTGGCCGGCGGCGACCAGCGTCTTGTCGGCGAACGCCCCGATGCCCAGCGCCGGCGACAGCGGCGTGCCGTCGGCCAGCGTCATCTTCTGCGTGGCGTTGTGGGTGGCGAAGCACAGGTGCGGCTTGCTCCTCAGGCAGGCCCGGCACTGGCCGCAGACGGCCCGCCAGTTGAGGACGACGAAGTCGCCGGGTGCCACGTCGGTCACGCCGTCGCCCACCGCGGCCACCACGCCGGACGCCTCGTGGCCCAGCAGGAAGGGGAAGTCGTCGTTGATGCCGCCCTCGCGGTAGTGCAGGTCGGTGTGGCACACGCCGCAGGCGGCGACGTCGACGAGGGCCTCGCCCGGCCCGGGGTCCGGCACCAGGATCATCTCGACCGCCACCGGCTCACCCTTGGCCCGGGCGACCACTCCACGCACCTCGTACGGCATCGCACGCCCCCTCTCGCTCGCGTTCACCCGCCTGGCGGGAAGGTTACGTGGTCGCCCCGAAGGTCAGCCGAGCTCGGTGCGGAGCTTGGTGATGCCGCCGAGGAGGATCTCGCGGATCTCGCGGCGCGGCCTGCCGAGCTGGTCGTGGATCTCGGTGAGCGAGCACGGCGGTTGGCCGTCGAACCCGAACCGGCGGACGATCACGGCCCGCTCGTCGTCGGTGAGGTCGAGGACGACGTGGCGGGGGAGCGCGTGCAGCGCCACCAGGTCGTCGTCGGCTTCGTAACGCAGATCGACGGGTTCGACCTGCTCGGCGACATCGTCGTCGTCCGGGTAAGGCCAGCCGTCTTCGCTCATGAAGGACAGTGGGTCACCCATGGACCATGTGTCGCGCTTCACACCGCCAGGGTCAAGCGGAACGAGAGTTCGCATGGTGCAGGGCGGCGAGCGCGGTCAGCAGGCCCTCGCCCACCCGGCTGGTGGCGAACATCCCGCCGACGCCCAGGACGGCCGCCAGCTCCTCCTGGTCGCCGGGCCGGGCGGCGGCGACGGCGGCGAGCACGTGGTCGTCCAGCACGGCGGTGGGGCTCACCCGGGCGGCACGGGCCGCCTCCTCGCGCCAGTCCTGGAGCGCGGTCAACACCGGGTCGGCCACGCGGCGGCGGTCCTGCAGCAGCGCCTTCTGCTCCGCCAGGTGCGTCCGCCAGTCGGGCTTCTGCGCCGTCTCGGGAGCCGCCGCACCGCTCGCCAGGTCGCCCACCCACGGGGACACCCGGCGATCGAGCACCTTGGCGTTGAACGTCCGCTGGCCCGCCCAGCTGCAGTGCAGCACGTCGACGGCCCGGGTCATGGCGACGTACAGCAGCCGTGCCTCCTCGGCCCGCTGAGCGGTGGTGCGGGCGTGGGTGATGGGCACGAACCCGTCCTCCAGACCGGCCAGGTGCACCACCGGCCACTCCAGGCCCTTGGCGGCGTGGAAGGTGGCGACGGTGACGGCGTCGCGGCGGGACTCACCCCCCTCGGACTGCAGGGTGGCGATCAGCCAGGTGAAGAACCCCGAGGCCGAGGCCATGGGGTCGAGGCGGAGGTGGTCTCGGGCGAGCTGGACGATGTCCACCTGCGTCGGGTCGACGTCGCCGCCGTCGTTGCCCGAGCCGGAGCCGGAGTCGGGGCCGACGCGGTGGTCGTCCACCATCGCCTCCAGGTCCGGCAGGCAGGCCACCAGGGGTCGAGCGTTCACCCGGAGGAAGTCGAGCGCGGTCTGCGTGGCGGGCTTCTTCAGGAGCGCGTCGCCGCCCCTCACCTGGTAGGGGATGCCGACGGCCCGGAGCCCCTCGGTGATCAGCGCGACCTGGGCGTGGGTGCGGACCAGCACCGCCTGGTCGGACCAGGCCGTGTGCGGCGCCCGGCTGTCGCGCAGCGCCCGGGCGACCCCCTTGGCCTCGTCGACGTCGTTGGGGTAGCGGACCAGCCGGGGCGCCGCTCCCTCGCCCTGGGTGGCGTGCACCGGGCGGCCGTCGAGCTTGGCCGCCCGCAGCACCGACGCCGCCGCGGCCAGGATCTGCGGCGTCGACCGGTAGTTGTGGCCCAGGGCGATCACCTCGGCCGACGCGTAGCGGCCCTGGAAGTCCTCCAGGAAGCCGGCGTCGGCGCCGTTCCAGCCGTAGATCGCCTGCTGCGGGTCGCCGACGACGGTGAGGTCGAGGTGGCTGCCCCTCCAGGCGTCGAGCAGCCGCAGCTGCAGCGGGTTGACGTCCTGGAACTCGTCGACGAACAGGTGCCGGAACCGCCAGCGCTGCGCCGCCGCGAACGTGGCGTCGCCGAGGAGGGCGTCGCCGCACAGCTTCAGCAGGTCGTCGAAGTCGACCAGGTTCTGCTCGTGCTTCAGCTCCTCGTAGCGGGCGTAGTGGCCCGCCACCTTCTCGGGCGTGGCGGGCGTGCGACGGCGGGCGGCCACGACGCCCTCGGCGTACTCTCCAGGGCCCAGCAGCCGGGCCTTGGCCCACTCGATCTCGCCCGCCAGCGCCACGGGGCTCAGCTCGCCGGTGCGACCCCGCAGCACCGGGCCCAGGAGCCGGGCCTTGCGGGTGAGCAGGTCGGGGGCGCGGCGGTTGTGGTCGCTCCAGTGGGAGCGCAGCTGGGCGTAGGCGATGGCGTGGAAGGTGCCGGCCGCCACGCCGTCGCGAAGGCCGAGCCGCCGCAGCCGGTCGCGCAGCTCGCCGGCCGCCTTGCGGGTGAAGGTGAGGGCGAGCACATGGCTGGCCTCGGCGTCCTCGGTGGCGATGCGCCAGGCGATCCGCCGGGTGAGCACCCGGGTCTTGCCCGACCCCGCCGGCGCCAGGATCGCCAGCGGGCGCGCCGGCGACACGACGGCCCGGCGCTGCGAGGCGTCGAGGTCGTACAGGAGGTCGTCGCCTGTGCCGCTCTCCACCATCTGCTCCATGACCCTACGTGGTCCCTAGAGTGCCGGGTCGTGATCGACGTGCCGGTGGACCGGTTCGAGGAGCTGGTGGCCGACGCCCTCGACGGCATCCCCGACGAGCTGGCCCGGCTCGTCGACAACGTGGTGGTCGTCGTGGAGGACGGGCCGGTCGACGGCACCCTGCTGGGCCGCTACGACGGCATCCCGCTGACCGATCGCGACGGCTGGTACGGCACCGGCGAGCTCGTGATGCCCGACCGGGTGACGATCTTCCGGCGGCCGATCTGCGCCATGGCCGACGACGAGGACGAGGTCGTCCGCCAGGTGGGCATCACGGTGGTGCACGAGCTGGCCCACCACTTCGGCATCGACGACGATCGCCTCGACGAGCTCGGCTGGGCCTGAGCGGGCCACACCACCGCTCCCACCAGCGTTATCCTCCGGCCGTGCCTTTCCCTCGCAAGCTCCTCAACGAGGGCGAAGACGTCGTGCTGGACCTGCATCCGCACTGGTGGTTCTTCGCCAAGGAACTGGTCGGTCTGCTTGGCGGCGTGGTGGTGGGCGTGCTCGTCGCTGTCTGGAACCCCGACGGCACGCCCGGCCAGGCGGCCGGGATCGTCACCGCGCTGGTCATCCTCGCGTTCCTGATCCTGTTCGCCTCCCGCTACGCCCAGTGGGTCACCACCAACTTCGTGGTCACCACCGACCGCCTCATCTACCGCCACGGGGTCCTCGCCAAGCACGGCATCGAGATCCCGCTGGAGCGGGTGAACACGGTGTTCTTCGGCCAGTCGATCTTCGAGCGCATCCTGCGCACCGGCGACCTCGTGATCGAGTCCGCCGGTGAGGGCGGGCGCCAGGCCTTCTCCAACGTGCGGCATCCGTCTGCGGTGCAGAACGAGATCTACAAGCAGATGGAGGAGAACGAGAACCGGAAGTTCGACCGCATCGGGCGTGAGGTCAAGGAGGGCGACGACACCGGTGGCGGCAGCGCGTCGATCCCCGAGCAGATCCGCCAGCTCGACGAGCTCCGCAAGCAGGGCGTGGTGTCGGAGGACGAGTTCAAGCAGAAGAAGCAACAGCTCCTCGACCGCATGTAGCCGCGTTGCCGCCGTCGTACGAGCGGGCGCACCTGGTGTTCCGGGCGTGCCCGACGGGTGAACCTCAGCAGGTCGAGGTGGCGGGGGCGCCCGCGAGGCGGGACTCGACGAAGCGGTTGACGTCGTCGTTGGCCCGGTACACCAGGTTGACGTGGCGGATCAGCCCGGTCGCCCCACCGGTGTCGTACGTCCGCCACGTGTGCTGGACGCCGAGCGAGCAGTAGGCGTCGCGCAGCGCCTGGGCCTGGCCGAAGGCGACGAGCCCGTCCTGCTGCTCGTGGTACTGGAACACCGGCACGTCGATCGCCTGGCCGCCGAGCCCGTTCTCCACGATGTGCCCCAACAGCGCCGCGGTGAGCGGGCTGCTGACCGTGTGCCCGGCGATGGTCCCGCCGCCCAGCTCCAGGATCAGCTCCAGCACGCACACGTCGTCCTCCATCCGGGCGATGGCCGCCCGCCCGGCGTCGTTGAGGTGCGGTTCCAGGGAGACGTCCGCGTAGGCGTTGTCGATGCCCAGCAGCGTGTAGAGGAAGAACCCGAAGCCGTCCGCACCGTCGAGCGGGATCCCCACCTGGACGAGATCGGCCGGCACGCCGCCGCCCGCCACGCCGACGAGGTCGAGCTCGGGGGCGTAGGACGGGTGCTGCTGGCCGGCCCACATGGCCGCCCCGCCGCCCTGCGAGTAGCCCCGGAGCACGACCGGTGTGTCGGCCGCCAGCCCGGCCTCGGGCAAGCGCTGGGCCGCCCGGACGGCGTCGAGGAGCGCGTGCCCCATGGAGCGCCCGGTCATGTACGTGGTGGCGGGGTCCGGGTGGTAGCCCTCGTAGTCGGTGACGGCGACGGCGTAGCCCCGTTCGAGCATGTCGTCGACCGCCGGCTGCTCGTAGAACCCGCCGTCGGCGAGCATCAGCGAGGGGGCGCAGCGGAAGGCGGGGCCGTGGGTGCCGGGCCCGAAGCCGACGATCGGCGCCGTGGCGGGGTCGGCGTCCTTGGGCACGAGGATCGTCCCGGTCACGGCATTGGGCGCGCCGGCGACGTCGGTGGACAGGTACATGACCTGCCAGGCGTCGGCCAGGGCCCGGGTCGACCGGGGGCCGGCCGGCGACGGGCGGGAGCGCATGACGTCGCCGGGGGAGCCGGCGGGCAGCGGGGCGGGCGGGGTGAAGAAGGCGTCGTCGGGGGCCGCCTGCACCGGCCGGGCCGAGGCCGGGCGGGGGCCGGGACCGCCGACGGCCAGTCCGGCGGACGCGGCGACCAGCACCACGGCGACGGCGCTCCGCACCCACGGGCGAGTTCGATCGGACACGTTGAGACCTCCGTGGAAGGGAGCGGGCCCCCGCCTCGACGGCAGGGGCCCGGCTCCAGGGTGGGATGTGGCTGTGGTCAGTCCGTGGCGGTGAGGGCCAGGTCGATGGTGTTGTTGGGACCCGCCGTGAACAGGCTGATGAGGTCGCCCAGGAAGCCGCAGCTGCCGGCGGCCAGCCCGGGCAGCGTGTAGGTGCCCTCGAGGTTCCCGCCCGCCAGCGGGTCGAACAGCTCACCCGCCGGTGTGGCCAGGTCGACGACGGCCGGGGTCGTGGTCTGGCAGGTGGGGCCGCCGCCGATGGGCAGGTACCCGAAGGCCAGCACGTTCGTGAGCCGCACGAACATCTCCGACCGCGATGTCAGCCGTCCGTCGACCAGCGAGCCCGTGGTGGGCCCGGCCTGCACGAACTCGATGCTGGCCGTGACCGGGAGGATCCCGAGGATCGTGAAGCTGCCCGTGGTCGGGGCGAGCGTGAGCTCCGACGTGTGGGTGCCGGTGGCCAGGTCGAACTGGGCGACGATCCCGCCGGTGAGCGGCGTCGTGCCGTTGGCGGCCTGGATGAACGAGCTGCCGGTCAGGTCGAACGCGAACTCGAGCGGCTGCGGGACCGTCGTGGTGGTGGTCGAGGGCAGGGTCGTCGACGTGGTCGAGCCCGGCACCGACGTGGTGGTGGTCCCACTGCCTCCGGTGATCGTGAACGTGTGCAGGACCTGGTCCTGGCCCGGCGCCGCGGTGCAGTCGGCGTCGAACGTGCCGAGCCCGGTCGGGTTGCCGTTCGCGTCCCGGGGCGTCATGGTCAGCACCAGATCGCCGACGGTGATGGTGCCGGTGCCGGCGTTCTGGGCCGTGAACGTGAGCGACGGCGTCGCGCCGTCGGCGTTCACGGTGAAGGCGCCGGCGGTGGCGGGGATGGGTGCCTGCGGGATCGCCATGTCGACGACGAGCGGCAGGTCGAGGCTCGGCGCCGCCAGGTGGGCGTCGGCCTTGACCGTGCCCTCGAGCGTGGTGGCTCCGACGGTCCGGAGCCCGACCCGGGCCGCGTCGTTGACGGTCGAGATGGCGTCGATCTCGAACGCCCCCGTCGGCACGCCGGGCGTGACCTCGGTCGGGATGTCGGAGCTGATCTCGACGGACAGCGGCTGCGCCCCGATGAGCGGGAAGACGCAGCTGTAGTTCAAGGTCAGCGACGCCAGTGCGGCGGCGCCGACGTCGTCCTCGCTGGTGTCACCGCTGCCGGCGAGCGTCGTGCTGCTGCAGGCGCCGAGTCCGATGACGGTGACGATGGCGGCGGCGAGCGTGATCCGCCCGCGCCTTCTCATGACTTCCATGAGGATTCTCCCCCCGAAGATCTGCTTGTTGGGCTGGGTCAGCAACATACGCTTTTATTGACTCAAGATCAACAAGACGGGGGATCTCCGGCTCTGGTGGGTTGGTGCGGTCAGCAACGTGGGCGCGTCGAAACCAGGGGATCGGAGCGTCCGCTCCCCGCCGCCGTCGCTCAGTCGCTCAGTCGCTCAGTCGCTCGGATCGGGGACCAGGCGCAGCGTGGGGATGGCCGCCGGCGCCGGTGGCTCGTCGTCGGCCCGGCCGGACCCCAGCCGAGCCGTGATCACCGTGCCGCCACCGGGGTGGGACTCGACGATGAGCGCACCCCGCACGACAGCCGCGGACGCCCGCATCGTGGCGATCCCCGAGCCCTCCGGCACCGACACCGGATCGAACCCGACGCCGTCGTCGGTCACCTGCAGCCGCACCGCGTCCCCGTCGGCATCCATCACCACGTCGACCGACGTGGCCCGGCTGTGCCGGCGCACGTTGTGCAGGGCCTCCTGCACGATCTGCAGCACGACGGTCTCGGTCATCCAGTCGGGCGACAGGGTCTCGGCCACGTCGACGGTCAGCCGGGGCGCGGTGCGGTCGCCGTAGATGTCGGCCAGGTAGGCCCGGATCGGCACCCCCAGCCGCTCGCGCTCCGTGGGCTCGCCCTCCAGCGGTCGGATGGCGAGCACGAGCTCGTGGACCGACTGGGCCGTCCGGGCGAAGTCGCCCCCGACCCGGGCCGAGATCTCCGCCGCCAGCGAGGGGGACCCCCGCTCCCGCCCGTCGCTGCCGGCCATCACGCTGAACGACGTGTAGGCCGCCAGCGCCTGCTCGTAGAGCTGGTCGGCGAAGTGGCGGCGCTCGTGCTCCGCCCGCTCGAGCAGCTGGGCGACCAGGCGACGCCGCTGGTCGGATGCCTCCTCGACCTGCCGGTACAGCCGGCGGGTCTCGCCGCCCGCGGCGGTCTGGCGCAGGAGCGCCAGCAGGAGCAGCACCGACACGGCGGCCAGCGAGAAGGGCACGGTCCAGGGGTGCTCGTCGGCGACGGCGACCGTGCTCACCAGCAGCGCCACCAGCCCGATCAGCACGAAGAACGCTGCCATCCGGCCGCCGCGCACCTGGCTCTGCGGCGGGAGCTCGCCGAGGCCGGGCCGGATGATGAGAGGCACGTTGAGCGGTATGAGCAGGTACATGCTCATGCACACGGCATGGAGGGCGATCAGCGGAGGAGCCGGCAGTCCGAAGCCGGTCACGCCCTGGGCCGTCTGCAGCACGGCGTTGACGCCGCCGCTCAGGACCAGTGCGCAGATGCACGCCTCGAAGGTGCCGTGCCGCCGGCCGAGGCGCACCAGCAGCAACAGGCCGCAGTAGACGCCCCAGGTGACGAACGGCACGCTCGCGGCGGCCGACAGGGCGAACCACCGGGCCTCGGCGTCGGCGATCGCCGGCGCCGCCAGCACCACGAAGGGAGCGCCGAGGGCCACCGTCGCGGCGGCCGCCTCCATGACGTCGATCGACAGCCGGAGCCGGCCCGACCGCCGCCGCATCAGCACCAGGAGGCCGGCGCAGTGGAGCGCACCGCTCAGCGCCACGGCCGACATGCCCATCCAGGGGGCACCGCGCCGCCCCACCACCAGGCCCAGCAGGATGGCCACGCCGATGCCGAACACGGACACCAGGCCGGCGTAGAGCAGCGCGTAGGCCGTCCGGTCGTGGGCCGGCGCCCGGCGCACCTGGAGCCATCCGGCCACCAGGGCGGGCGCGGTGTAGGCGCCGCTGGCCATGTACACCCACACGAACAGGTAGCTGTCGGGCGTGTCGGCGAGGAAGGCGACCGCCGTGGTGAACGGCACGGAGACGCCGACCCACACGATCCCCAGCCGGCCGGCGACCGCTGGGAACATCCCGTCGGCCGGCCCCTCCCGGAGGAGCCGACGCCGTCCCCACTCGAACGCAGCGGACAACACCGTCGCGGCCCCCTCCCCAGACTGTTGACCGTGTGTCAGCTTAATGACTCGGAGCCGACTCGTCCGGTCGTCGTGGCGGTGGAAGGCGCCGACTTGTTGAAGTCTCTGTCAACTAAGGTGCGGATGTGACCGCCGCGAGCTCCGCAGACGCCCCGCCGCCTGCCAAGCGGGCGCGCATGCGGCCCGAGGACCGGCGGGCCGAGATCGTCGCCGGGGCCCGCGAGGTCTTCGCCTCCCGGGGCTACGTCGACACCGGCCTGGCCGAGGTGGCCGTCGCCGCCAACGTGTCGAAGGGCCTGCTCTACCACTACTTCCCGGGTGGGCGGGCGGAGCTGGTCGTCTGCGTGGCCGAGGAGCTGCTGGAGGAGCTCCTCCGGGAGCTGCGCCACGCGGCCCGGGTGCCCTTCTCGCCCCAGGCCCGGCTGACCCACCTGCTCAGCGCCATCTTCACCTTCTTCGACGAGAACCCCGACACCTACCGGCTGCTCTTCGGCGACCCCGCCTTCTCGCACGACCCGGCGTTCGCGTCCACCGCCACCTCGATCCGGGCCCAGATCGCCTCGGAGCTGGCCAAGCTGCTGGCGGGATCGTCGCTGCCGCCCGACGACGTGGTCGCCGCCAGCGTCGGGATCCTCGGCTTCGCCCTCGCCAACGTGGAGCTGTGCCTCGCCGGCCGCCTCGAACCGGAGCACGCCTGGAAGGTGACGTGCCTGTTCTGCGCGGCCCCGATCGGATCGCCGGAGTCCACGCGCCCCGACGAGGGCTAGGGACCAGGAGCTCTACGTGTGCCGTCGCAGGGTGGCGGGGCCGGTGGGGCGGCCGCGCCAGACGACCGGTACATCGAGGGCTGCCGAGGCGTCGCACAGGGCCACGACACAGCCGCCGAAGCCGGCGCCGGTGAGGCGGGAGCCGTAGACCCCGGGTGTCCCCCGCAGCTCCTGCACCAGGGCGTCCAGGGCCGGGGTCGACACCTCGTAGTCGTCACGCAGGCTGGCGTGGCTGGCCACCATCAGCGCACCGGCGTGCCGCAGGTCGCCCGACCCCAGAGCGGCGACCACGGCGTCGACCCGGGCGTTCTCGGTCGTGACGTGCCGGGCCCGGCGCCGCAGCACGGGGTCGGCCACCCGTTCGGCGTCCTGCGGCGTGGCGTCCCGCAGCGGCCCCAGCTCCGCCTCCACCCGCGCGCACTCCGCCACCCGCTCGCCGTACGCCGAGCCCACCAGCGTCCGCTCGGTCCCCGAGTCGGCCACCACCACCTCCACGCCGGCCGGCAGCGCCAGCGGCGTGACCGACAGCGACCGGCAGTCGAGCCGCAGCAGCGAGTCCTCGACGGCCGCCAACACGGTGAGCTGGTCCATGATCCCCGACGGCACCCCGGTCGCCCGGTGCTCCGCCCGCTGGCACAGCTGCGCCAGCGCCAACGGGTTGGCCACCGACGCGCCCAGCGCCAACGCCACGGCCACCTCCAGCGCCGCGCTCGACGACAGCCCCCGCCCGAGCGGCAGCGTGGAGTCGATCGTGCCCGACAGCCCGTCGTCCGGCCCCAGCTCGGCGACGACGCCCGCCACGTACCGGGCCCACGCCGGTTCGACGGCCCCGACGTCGGACACCACCAACGGCAGCTCGGCGACGCCCTCCATCGCCGAGGACCCCAGCATCACCCAGTCGCTGCCCCGGTCGCCCCGCACCTCGACGCCCAGCCCGATCGCCAACGGCAGGGCGAGACCGCCCGTGTAGTCCGTGTGGTCGCCGACCAGGTTGACCCGCCCCGGCGCCCAGGCCGTCACCGTCACCCGCGATAGGCCTCGACGGCCTCGGTGGCCAGGTCGAGCAGCCCCGGGTCCCACGGGGCGCGCAGGGCGAAGTTGACCTGGTCGGCCCCGGCGTCGACGTACTCGCCGATCCGGTCGACCAGCTCCTGCCCCCGCCCCACCAGGACCCCCGGCCGCACGAACTGGGCGAGCGCCCCGAACTGGGCCTGCAGCGACTCCTCGTCGGCGCAGATGCCCACGTTGATCGCACAGCGGATCGTCGCCGGGTCCCGACCCTCGGCCTCGCAGTGCGCGGCCAGGACCGAGCGCTTGCGGGCGAACTCCTCGGGCGGGATGAACGGCACGTTCCAGCCGTCGGCGTGGCGGGCCACGATCCGCAGCGTCCGCCGCTCGCCCCCGCCACCGATCCAGATGGGCAGCTCGGCCTGCAGCGGCCGCGGCTGCAGCCAGGCATCGGTGAACTGGAAGTGCTTCCCGGAGAAGTTGGTCACCTCGTTGCGCAGCAGGCTGCGGACGCACGCCGCCGACTCCTCCAGCAGGTCGAGCCGCTCGCCGGCCGACGGGAACGGGAACCCGTAGGCGGCGTACTCGGCCTGCGACCAGCCGCCGCCCAGCCCGATCTCGGCGCGGCCGCCCGACAGGTGGTCGATGGTGGCGATGGCCTTGGCCAGCACGCCCGGGTGCCGGTAGCCGGCGCTGTAGACGAGGCAGCCGCAGCGCACGTTCGACGTGGAGCAGGCGAGGGCGGCGTGCATCGCCACGGCCTCGTGGTTCTCGTAGCTCCCGGGCGTGCCGTCGAACGTCGACGCCGCGTAGAAGTGGTCCCAGACCGACACCCAGTCGAACCCCGACGTGTCCGCCTGCTGCCAGATCGCCTGCAACTCGGCGACCGACGTGTTCTGCAACCCCGCATGGATGCCGAATCTCGGTGACATGGCGCACACGTTAAGCCGGACCTCCTCACTACCCGCCCGGCAACTTGCACTTGCGACAGCAACTGCCACCCGAACACGATGTCGTCCCATATGAGCGCGACGGACACGTACGCCGACGTAGGTGACGGCATCACCCTCTGCTACGACACGTTCGGCGATCCGTCGAACCCGACGCTCCTGCTGGTCATGGGGCTGGGCGCCCAGATGGTCTCCTGGGAGCCCGGGTTCTGCGAGCAGCTCGCCGGCCACGGCTTCCACGTCGTGCGCTTCGACAACCGCGACGCCGGCCTGTCGACCTACATACCCCAGGCGGTCGAGGTGTTCGACGTCATCCAGCGGATCGGCGCCGGCGAGACGCCGACGGTGCCGTACCTGCTCGCCGACATGGCCCGCGACACCGTCGGCCTGCTCGACCACCTCGGCGTCGGCCGGGCGCACGTCGTCGGGGCGTCGCTCGGCGGGATGATCGCCCAGACCGTCGCCATCGAGCACCCCGAGCGGGTGGCGTCGCTCACGTCGATCATGTCGACCACCGGCGATCCCGACGTCGGCCAGCCCACGCCCGAGGCCCTCGGCGTGCTGCTCACCCCGCCGCCGCAGACCCGCGAGCAGATGCAGGACCGCCGCGTCGCCTCCGCGCACGCCTTCGGCAGCACCGGCCTCTGGGACGAGCCGACCGTGCGTGCCCGGGCCGCCGAGGCGTGGGACCGCAAGCACGACGCCACCGGCGTGGCCCGCCAGCTCGTCGCCATCCTCGCCTCCGGCAGCCGCACCGAGCGGCTCCGCCACCTCGACATCCCGACCCTCGTCATCCATGGCACCATCGACAACCTGGTCGGGCCGTCGGGCGGCGAGCGCACCGCCGAGGTCGTCCCCGACGCCAAGCTGATGCTGGTGGAGGGCATGGGCCACGACCTGCCGCGGGTCCTGTGGCCCCGCCTCGTCGACGCCATCACCGCACACGCCGCGCAGCACCCGCCGCGCTGACACCACACCGACCCGAGGCCGTGCGACCACGGCCCGACGAAGGGGAACCGACGCACATGGGACCGCTCACCGGCTTGAAGGTCGTCGAGATCGCGGGCATCGGCCCGGGACCGTTCTGCGGGATGATGCTGGCCGACCTGGGCGCCGAGGTCGTCCGCGTCGACCGGGCGCAGAACGTGGACGGCGGCGACCCTGCCCTCCCGCCCGGCGACCTGCTCGCCCGCGGCCGTCGCTCCATCGGCGTCGACCTGAAGAGCCCCGAGGGGGTGGCCGTGGTGCTCGACCTGGTCGAGCAGGCCGACGTGCTCATCGAGGGCTTCCGGCCGGGCGTCGCCGAGCGGCTCGGCATCGGCCCGGACGACTGCCGGGCCCGCAACCCCCGCCTCGTCTACGGCCGCATGACCGGCTGGGGCCAGGACGGGCCCTACGCACCGACCGCCGGCCACGACATCAACTACATCGCCCTCGCCGGCGCCCTCGAGCCGATCGGCCGGGCCGGTGAGCCCCCGCTGCCGCCCATCAACCTCATCGGCGACTTCGGCGGCGGCGGCATGCTGCTCGCCTTCGGCGTGCTGGCCGGGGTGTTCGAGGCCCAGCGCTCGGGGGAGGGGCAGGTGATCGACGCGGCGATGGTCGACGGATCGGCCCTGCTCATGACCATGACCCACAGCTTCCGGGCCATGGGCATCTGGCAGGACGAGCGCGGCACCAACATGCTCGACACCGGCGCCCACTTCTACGACGTCTACGAGACCGCCGACGGCCTGTACCTGTCGGTCGGGTCGATCGAGCCGCAGTTCTACGACGCCCTGCTCGCCGGCTTCGGCCTCGACATCGGGGACCTGCCCCACCAGCACGACCGGTCGCAGTGGCCGGCGCTGAAGACCCAGTTCGCGGAGATCGTCAAGACGAAGACCCGCGACGAGTGGATGGCGATCTTCGAGGGCACCGACGCCTGCGTCGCCCCCGTGCTGAGCATCCCCGAGGCGCTGGAGCACCCCCACAACGTGCAGCGCCAGACGTTCGTCGAGGTCGCGGGCATCCCGCAGCCCGCTCCGGCCCCGCGCTTCGATCGCACGCCCGCCGCCATCTCGGCCCCGCCCCCGCACGCCGGCCAGCACACCGACGAGATCCTCGACGAGGCCGGCTTCGACGCCGACCGCATCGCCAAGCTCAAGGCCTCCGGCGCGATCGCGTAGCGTCGGGATCCCTCGAACTCAGGAGCACCCGTGAGTACACCCGTCGTCAAGATCAACGCCATCACCGTGCCCGAGGGCTCGGGCGACGAGCTGGGGCAGCGCTTCGCCGCCCGCGCCGGCGCGGTCGACGGACAGGACGGCTTCGAGGGCTTCGAGCTGCTCAAGCCCACCGACGATCGCAGCGTCTGGCTGGTGGTCACCCGCTGGCGTGACGAGGAGTCGTTCCAGGCCTGGGTGAACAGCCCGGCGTTCGGGCACGGCCACCAGGGCACCGACCGGCCGAACCCGCACACCGGCGGGCCGGTCACGGTCTCCAGCGAGCTGTGGTCCTACGAGGTGAGCACCGGCTCGGCCGGCAACGCAGCCGGGTGACCCTGCTCGGGATCCACGAGGGCTTCTCCTGGGTCGTCGTCCTCTCCAACGCCGCCGTCGGCCTGTGGGCCCTCGCGGCCCACTACCGGGAGGATCTCCGGAAGCCCGCCCTGTGGTGGGCGACCCTGGCGGCGGAGCTCACGGTCTTCGTCCAGGTGTTCCTGGGCGTGGGCGTGATGCGAGCCGACGACGTCGAGGTCGACGACCTCCACGCTCTCTACGGCTTCTCCGGGATCGTGGCCGTCGGGATCATCTACAGCTACCGCCAGCAGCTCGCGGAGAAGAAGTACCTGCTCTACGGGCTGGGGGGCCTGTTCATCATGGGCCTCGGCATCCGCAACATGTTCATCGGCGGCGCCCGCACCTAGCTAGAGGTGCACCACCGGGCAGGTGAGCGTGCGGGTGATGCCCTCGATCATCTGCACCCGGCTGACCACCATCTGCCCGAGCTCGTCGACGCTCTCGGCCTCGGCTCGGGCGATCACGTCGTACGGGCCGGTCACGTCCTCCGCCGAGACGATCCCCTCGATGCCGCCCGTGGCCGTGGCGACCTGGGCGGCCTTGCCGACCTCGGTCTGGATGAGGATGTACGCGGTGACAGACATGGAACAGATTCAACCAGCTGCGGGCACCGCGACGAGGTGTTTTCTTCCCGTCAGGAAGGCCAGGCCGTAGGCGATCGCCACCAGCACCAGCAGCCCCCGGAACCCGGTGATCAGCGCGGTGTACTCCATCAGGCCGCCCACCATCGCCCCCAGGAGGTTGACGCCGAACGCCACCGTCGAGCTGGACGTGGCCTTGAAGCGTTGGGTGAACACCAGGTTGGCGGTGAAGATCGGGAAGAACGCCAGCATCACGGCGGCCACGAACCGGGGCACGACGGCCAGCTCGAGCAGTGACGACGGCGGCACCACGAACGCCAGCGCCAACGCCGCCAGCAACACCCCGTACAGGAGCGCGGGCCGCCGGAACGTGACGCGGCGCGACACCGCCACGGCGACGAGAACGCTGAGCAGAACCCCCAGGAACACCAGGGAGTTCACGAACCACGTGGTGCCGAACAGGAGGGCGAACTGGGTGACGCTCTTGGTCTCCAGCAGCATGAACGCGACGCCCATGAAGAACAGGTCGGCGTACTGCACCGCCGAGGTCAGCTGACGGCCGACCCCCAGGATGGCGATGACGGCGACGACCGAGAGGCCCAGCATCGCCCCGCCGGCGAGCAGGTAGTCCGTCGGGATCGCCCGGTTGCGGAGGTAGGGGAAGGGCCGGTCGTCGCGCACCGGGTCGTCGCCGCTCGCACTCGCCCACACCTCCTCGTCGGGGCAGTCGAGCGCCGAGGCGTCGTCGGACGCGGTCAGCACGGCCAGGCTGAACACCGGCCAGCGGCTGACGCACGGCGGCTGGTCGAACACCGAGGCCATGGTGTTGGCGTAGCGGTCCACCAGCCAGTCCTGGCGGTAGTAGTTGTACATGGCGAAGCTGCCACCCGGCTTGAGGTGCTCCTTGGCGGCCTCCAGGGCCTCGACCGTGAACAGGTAGCTCTCCAGGCGGATCGCCGACTGGCCCTGCACCAGCGCCAGCGAGTCGGGCAGCGCCAGCAGGATGCGGTCCCACTTCTTGTCGGCGCGCTCGAGGAAGGCCCGGCCGTCGTCGATGTGCACGTCGACCCGGGGGTCGGCGTAGGGCTCGTCGGGGTGGCCGGTCTTGGCCAGGTCCATCAGCCGCTGGTCGATCTCGACGGCGTCGATGTGCTCGGCGTCGCGCTCCAGCGCCACCGCCACGTCGTTGCCGGAGCCGGCGCCGATGACCAGCACGTCACCGCCGTCGGGGCGGGTGGTGCGCTGGTAGACGGTCTCGTAGAGGGGGCTGCCGTCGGACGGGATCTGCTCCCAGTGGGGGCTCTGGTTGACCTTCGTGCCGATGCCGCCGGCGTCGTTGATGTGGTGGGTGATCCGGTAGTACGGCGACCAGATCACGTCGTCGTCGCCGGCCTCGACCACCAGCGGGACCACCAGCAGCAGGCCGCCCACCCCGGCGAGCACCAGGGGGACGAACGCCCGCCGCGCCACGTCGATGCGCAGCGGCAGGGTCAGCCCCAGCACCAGCAGGATGATCAGGCCCCACACCAGCGGCCGCGCACCCAGGAACGAGAGGGCGCTGAAGGCGGCGATGCCGGCGACGCTGCCGAGCAGGTCGAGCCGGTAGGCCTCCAGCGGCTCGAAGCGGCCGAACGTGCGGGCCACGCCGTCGCCGATGGCCGCCATCACCAGCGCCACCGCCACGAACAGGACCACCAGCACGATCCAGCGGGGGAACGGGCTCTCCGGCTCGATGGTCTCGAAGAAGATCACCTCGCGGGTGGTCCACTTCAGTGGCACCTCGAACACGTACACGAACGCCACCAGGGCGCCCAGCAGCACGGGGACGTAGGGGAACAGCGACCGCGGCGACCGGCCCACCCACAGGAACCCCAACCCGAACCCGAGGAAGCTGCCCAGCAGCACGAAGTTCGAGTAGTAGGACATGTAGACGACGTTCGCCCCGAGCCAGCGGATCAGCGCCAGCTCCACGAACAGCATCAGGAACGTCAGCGAGAACAGCCGCAGCCGCGGCGACAGGACGCCCCCGAGGGGCGCCGGCTCGTCTCCGCCGTCGGAGATCGGGCCGTCTTCTGTTGTCCCGGCTGCCGGCTCGGCAACACCCGTATCGATCGACACGCTCGTCCGTTTCCCCCAGCTGAGATGGTCGGCCCACATTAGTTCCGACGCGATCGGGGACGCCCGGAAGGGGCGTCCCCGGATCGACGTCGGTCGTCGGTCAGGTTTCGCTGAGGCGCTTCTCCAGCGTCTCCAGCTGCTCCTTCAGGGTGGTGGGCACCCGTTCGCCCAGCCCCCGGTAGTGCTCGTCGAGCTGCGGCAGCTCGGCGCGCCACGAGTCGTTGTCGACCCGCAACAGCTGCTCGAGGACGTCCGGTGCCAGGTCGAGGCCGCCGGTGTCGACGGCAGCGGCGGTGGGGACCCGGCCGATCGGCGTGTCGACCGCCGCGGCCGAGCCGTCGAGCCGCTCGACCACCCACTTCAGCACCCGGCTGTTGTCGCCGAAGCCCGGCCACAGGAACGAGCCGTCCTCGCCGCGCCGGAACCAGTTGACCCAGAACAGCCGGGGCAGCTTGTCGGCCTCGGTGGCGTCGCCGATCTCCAGCCAGTGGGCGAAGTAGTCGCCCATGTTGTAGCCACAGAACGGCAGCATCGCGAACGGGTCGAAGCGCAGCTTGCCCACCGCACCCGCCTGGGCGGCGGTGGTCTCGGAGCTCATGATCGACCCCAGGAACACGCCGTGGTCCCAGTCGAACGACTCGGTCACCAGCGGCACGTTGGTGGCGCGGCGCCCGCCGAAGAGGATCGCCGAGATGGGCACGCCCAACGGGTCCTCCCACTCGGGGGCTATCGACGGGCACTGCGCGGCCGGGGCGGTGAACCGGGCGTTCGGGTGGGCTGCCGGGGCGTCGGACGCGGGCGTCCAGTCGTCGCCCCGCCAGTCGACCAGGTGGGCCGGCGGCTCCGACATCCCCTCCCACCACACGTCGCCCTCGTCGGTCTTGGCGACGTTGGTGAAGATGGAGTTGCCCGAGAGGGTGGCGATGGCGTTCGGGTTGGTGTCGTCGCCGGTGCCGGGGGCCACGCCGAAGAACCCGGCCTCCGGGTTGATGGCGTAGAGGCGGCCGTCGTCGCCGAACTTCATCCAGGCGATGTCGTCACCGATGGTCTCGACCTTCCACCCCGGGATGGTCGGGATCATCATGGCCATGTTGGTCTTGCCGCAGGCCGACGGGAAGGCCGCCGCGATGTAGCGCTTCTCGCCCCCCGGCGGCGTGATGCCGAGGATGAGCATGTGCTCGGCCATCCAGCCGTCGTCGCGCGCCATGGTCGAGGCGATGCGCAGGGCGAAGCACTTCTTGCCGAGCAGCGCGTTGCCGCCGTAGCCCGAGCCGTACGACCAGATCTCCCGGGTCTCGGGGAAGTGGACGATGTACTTGTTCTCGGAATCACAAGGCCAGGGAAGGTCGTCACGCGGTGTTCCTTCGGCATCCGCCAGCGGGTAGCCGATGGAGTGCAGGCACGGGACGAACTCGCCGTCGTCGCCCAGCACGTCGAGCGGCCCCTGACCCATGCGGGTCATGATCCGCATGTTCACCGCGACGTACGACGAATCGGTGAGCTGCACACCGATGTGGGCGATGCGCGAGCCCATCGGCCCCATCGAGAACGGCACCACGTACATGGTGCGACCCCGCATGGCGCCGGTGTAGTGCTCCAGCAGCTCCGCCCGCATCTCGGCGGGAGCCTTCCAGTTGTTGGTCGGGCCGGCGTCGGCCTCGTCGTCGGAGCAGATGAAGGTGCGGTCCTCGACGCGGGCCACGTCACCCGGGTCGGAGAGCGCCAGGAAGCTGTTCGGGCGGAGCGTCCCGTCGAGACGCTCGAACGTGCCGGCGTCCACGAGGCGCTCGGTGAGTCGGTCCCACTCGTCCTGGGAGCCGTCACACCATTCGACGTGGTCCGGTTGGAAGATGCCTGCCCAGTGCTCGACCCAGTCCTTCAGCTTCTGATTGGTGGTGGTTGAAGCCAAATGATCCTCCTGGCGGCGATGTCCCCGCAGTGGTGGTTACGCGGTGGTGGCTGGGCCGTCGTCGAGGCCTTCAATCGGGCCGGGCTCAGGATCGAAGCCCGGCGTGCCCATGTCCACCTCCGACCCCAGACGCAGATGCGTGGCTCGACCCTCGCCGTTGAGGTCGAAGATCACGCGCTGCCCAGGGCGCAGGAGCCGAAAGACCGTGCCGACCAACGCATCTGCCGCAAGATCGACCTCACCGAGGTCGGTATCGCGCACGACGATCCCGTCTCGGGTACCCGGGTCGTACGACTTGATCACACCTTGCAACGGAGGCCGCTCCTCGTTTCGGACTGCCCGCAATGGGTGCTTCCACCGTACGGATCGCAGGTTCCGCTGGGCAAAGCGAGCACGAAACATCACCAGGTGTGGCCGGACGCGACGAGGGACCGGCGCTCTGGGCGTCCGGTCCCCGTGTGAGATCTCGTGATGCGTGTGGGGGCTAGTGGACCAGCTTCTGCACCTTGCCGGCCTTGATGCAGCCGGTGCAGACGTGGACCCGCTTGGGCGCCCCGTTGACGAGGGCGCGCACACGCTGGATGTTCGGGTTCCAACGGCGCTTCGTGCGGCGATGGGAGTGGCTCACCGACATGCCCCAGGAGGGGTGCTTGCCGCAAACCTGGCAGACGGCTGCCATGACTGTTGACCTCGTGCTCGGGCGACTACGACCGAACAACTGTACTCAGCGGGCAGGTACGGGAACAACCAGGGATGGGTAGGTCGCAGGGGTGACGCGTCATCGGGCGTTGGGTCAGCCGTCACCCCACCGACCACCCCGCCGCCGCCCCCAGCGGCGAACGGCTTCGCCTTCGCTGTCACATACCATCGCACCCGTGAGCACCCTCGACCACCTGGGTGCGGCAGAGCTGCGCGGAGTGATCGAGGCGTACCGCGACGCTTTGGCCGCCCATCGCGAGCCGATCAACCGCCTGAACGTCTACCCGGTGCCCGACGGCGACACGGGCACCAACATGTCGCTCACGCTGAGGTCGGTCGGCGACGAGGTGGAGGGCGTCGGCGATCCCGACGACCTGGGCGCGGTGTGCAAGGCGATCAGCCACGGCTCGCTGATGGGGGCCCGGGGCAACTCGGGCGTGATCCTGTCGCAGGTGCTGCGGGGGTTCGTCGGCGTGGTCGCCGAGGTGGGTCGACTCGACGGTCCCGTCCTGGCCCAGGCGCTGCGGGCCGCGTCCGACGCCGCCTACCAGGCGGTCATGCGGCCGGTGGAGGGGACGATCCTCACGGTGGTGCGCACCTCGGCGGAGGCCGCGGAGGCCGAGCTGGCCGGCTCCGGCGCCGACGTCGACCTGGCGACCCTGCTGACCGCCATCCGTGAGGCCGCGGCGCTGGCGCTGGAGAAGACACCCGAGCAGCTCCCCGTGCTCGCCGAGGCGGGCGTGGTCGACGCCGGCGGCACCGGCTACCTCCTGTTCCTCGACTCCCTCCTGCACGTGGTCGACGGGCGCGACATCCCGGCACCGGCCGTGGGGGAGGGCACCGTCCGCCCCGACGCATCGCTCGTCGAGCACACCGCCGACGACCACGCCGCCCACGACGGCGTCGGCGACCTGCGCTACGAGGTCATGTACTTCCTGGAGGCGCCCGACGCCCTGATCCCGGCGTTCAAGGACGTCTGGGCAGGGATCGGCGACTCGATCGTGGTGGTCGGCGGCGACGGCATCTGGAACTGCCACATCCACACCGACGACATCGGCGCCGCCATCGAGGCCGCCATCGATGCCGGGCGCCCCCGCCAGATCCGGGTGACCGATCTGATGGAAGAGGTCGAGGAGGAGCGCTGGGTGCGCGACGCCACCAGCGCGGATGCCGGCGAGCTGGAGATCGTGCGCGACCCGGTCACCACCGCGGTCGTCGCCGTCGCCGCCGGGCAGGGCGTCAAACGGATCTTCCACAGCCTCGGCGCCCAGGCCATCGTGGCCGGCGGCCAGTCGATGAACCCGTCGACCGCCGAGCTGCTCGACATGGTGCAGGGCGTCAACGCCGACCAGGTGGTGATCCTGCCCAACAACAAGAACATCATCCCGGTGGCCGAGCAGGTCGACGCCCTCACCGACAAGACCGTGCGCGTCGTGCCCACCCGGGGCATCGCCGAGGGGTTCGCGGCGCTGATCGGCTACGACCCCGAGGCGCCGGTCGAGGACAACGCCAAGGAGATGACCGACCTCGCCGCCAGCGTGGTGGCGGGGGAGGTGACGCAGGCGGTGCGCGACTCCACCTGCGACGTCGGACCGATCACCAAGGGCGACTTCCTCGGCATCGCCCGCGACGGCATCCGGGCCGTGTCGCCCACCGTCGCCGAGGCGGCCGTCACCCTGCTGGAGGTGCTGGTGGCCGACGGGCACGAGATCGTCACGATCATCGAGGGCGAGGGGGCGTCGGCCGCCGACACCCGCCGCATCACCGAGTGGCTCGGCGAGCACCGCCCGGGCGTCGAGCAGGAGGTGCACCACGGCGGCCAGCCGCTGTACCCGTACCTCTTCGGCGTCGAGTAGCCGATCCGTCGTGGCGCGACAACTTGCCCAGCTGGCCGGCATCAAGCCCACCGAGCTCAAGGGCATCAGCGACGACAAGGCGAGCTCCCTGGAGGAGCAGTTCGAGATCCGCAGCGTCCTCGACCTGCTCACGCACTACCCGCGCCGCTGGATCGACCGCACGCACCAGGCGCACATCCGCGACCTGCAGGTCGGCGAGCAGGCGATGGTCCTCGGCGAGGTCAAGCGCGTCGACAGCCGCCGCACCCGCGGTCGCCCACCCAAGATCATGGTCACCGCGGATGTCACCGACGGCACCGGCGGCCTGCGGATCACCTTCTTCAACCAGGGGTGGCGGGCGAAGCAGCTGAGCGCCGGCACCGAGGCCATCTTCTTCGGCAAGGTCGACACCTACCAGGGCAAGAAGCAGATGACGAACCCGGTGGTCGACCTGGTGGGCAACCGCACCGGTCGGATCGTCCCCGTGTACGCCCAGTCCGACAAGGCCCGCATCTACACCTGGGATCTGGCCCGCTGGATCGAGGAGGCGCTGGTGCGCGCCGGCGACTTCGTCGACCCCGTGCCCGACTGGGTGCTCGACCGCTTCGACATGATCGACCGCACCGCGGCGTTCCACGGCATCCACGCCCCGGCGTCGATCCAGGAGAAGGACGAGGCCCGGCGACGCCTGGTGCTCGACGAGCTGCTGCGGGTGCAGCTCGCCCTGGTCGAGCGCAAGCGGCACCTGGAGCGGACGACGCCGGGCATCGCCCACGCCGCGCCGGGCGAGCTGGTGGCGCAGTTCTGGGAGCGGCTGCCGTTCGAGCGGACCCCCGACCAGGTTGCGGCCGTCGACGAGATCGCCGCCGACCTGTCGAAGCCCTTCCCCATGCACCGCCTGCTGCAGGGCGACGTGGGCAGCGGCAAGACGATCGTGGGCGTCGCCGCGCTGCTCGTCGCCGTGGAGGGCGGGCACCAGGGGGCGTTCATGGCGCCCACCGAGGTGCTGGCCGAGCAGCACGCCGCCGGCATCCGGGCGCTGTCGACGGCATGGAGGTGGGCGACTCGGGCGCCACCCTGTTCGGCGCCCGGCCGCTGCGGGTGGAGCTGCTCACCAACCGGGTGGCCGCGGCCGACCGTCGCCGCATCCTCGCCGACCTGGCCGCCGGGCAGGTCGACCTCGTCATCGGCACCCATGCCCTGATCCAGGACGCCGTCGAGTTCGCGTCGCTGGGCGTCGTGGTGATCGACGAGCAGCACCGCTTCGGCGTGGAGCAGCGGGCCGCCCTGCGCGACAAGTCCGGCGGCGAGGCCGTGCCCGACGTGCTGGTCATGACCGCCACGCCCATCCCGCGCACCGCGGCGATGACCGTCTACGGCGACCTCGACGTGACGGTCATCAAGTCGCGGCCCGCCGGCCGGCAGCCGATCAGCACGTCGTGGGCCCGCACCGAGGGCGACGAGGCGGAGGTGTGGGCCGCGGTGCGGCGCGAGGTCGACGCCGGGCGCCAGGCCTACGTCGTGTGCCCGGTGATCGAGGAGTCCGAGAAGCTGGAGGCCCGCTCGGCGGAGGACACCTACGCCCGGCTGGCGGCCGACGAGCTGCAGGGCCTGCGCCTGGGCCTCCTGCACGGCCGCCTCAACCCGGCGGAGAAGGACGCCACCATGCAGCGGTTCCGGGAGGGGCAGCTCGACGTGCTGGTGGCGACCACGGTGATCGAGGTGGGCGTCGACGTCCCCAACGCCACGGTGATGGTGATCCTCGACGCCGACCGCTTCGGCATCGCCCAGCTCCACCAGCTGCGGGGCCGGGTCGGCCGGGGGAGCGACCGGTCGTGGTGCTACCTGGTGAGCGAGTCCGACACGCCCGAGGCCGAGATCCGGCTGGGGGCCCTGGTGAAGAGCACCGACGGGTTCGAGCTGGCCGAGGTCGACCTCGAGCTGCGGGGCGAGGGCACGATCATGGGGGAGCGGCAGAAGGGCCGCAACGACCTCAAGCTGGCGTCGCTGCGGAAGGACGCCGAGTGGGTGGCGCACGCCCGGGAGGTCGCCTTCGAGATCATCGACGGCACCGGTGGTCTGGGCGCCCATCCCGAGCTGGTCGCCGAGCTGGCCCTCTTCCTCGACGACGACGAGCGCGACTTCCTCCTGAAGGGGTGAAGTCCCTCGTCTTTGAAGGGAAACGACCCCATTGAGGTCGTTTCCCTTCAAAGACACCCCTGGCTACCAGTCCTCGTCGTCGGTGGGGTCCTCGCCGTCCTCGCCCGGGAGGACGATGTCCCAGCGGTCGTTGCAGGCCGAGCAGCGGTAGACCACCACGTCGCCCGGCTGCCACTGCCCGTCCTCCGGGGGGTGCGTCAGCAGGTGGGCTGTCTCGCCGCAGTCGACGCAGGTGATGGTGGGGTCGGGCTCCATGCCGCCGACGCTATGCCGAGCGAGGCTGAGCACTGACCGCCGGACCCTCTTTACCGGAACCTCACTCCCACTTATGGTGGCCGCGCGGGCACTCACAGTCGTTCAGGAGCCACCATGCCGCCCACCGTCCTCGTCCTCGGCGCCACCGGGAAGACCGGCCGCCGTCTCGTCCCCCGGCTCGTCGACCGGGGCGCGACCGTCCGGTCCGCCACCCGCCGGCCCGCTCGCGAGGGCGACGTGCTGTTCGACTGGCACCGGCCCCAGACGCACCGCCCCGCCCTGGCCGGCGCCGACGCGGTGTTCCTGGTCGGCCCCGAGCTGGTGGAGGACCACTCGCCGCTGGCCGGCCCCTTCCTCGAGCTGGCCGTCGACGCCGGTGCATCCCGGGTCGTGGCGCTGTCGGCCCTCGGCGTCGAGCTCGACGTGGGCGGCCCCGAGCCCGGCCACCGCAAGGTGGAGCGCCAGGTGATGGCCACCGGGTTGGAGTGGACCACCCTGCGGCCCTCCGCCATCGCCCAGAACCTCTCCGAGGGCTTCCAGCTGCCGGGGATCCTCCACCACGACGCCGTGGTCGCCCCGACTGGCGAGGGCGCGGTCGGGTTCGTCGACGCCGACGACATCGCCGCGGTGGCCGCCGCGGCGCTCACCGAGGACGGCCACGCCAAGGCCGAGTACCGGCTCACCGGCCCCGAGGCGCTCACCTACGCCGAGGTCGCGGCGACGATCTCGGCGGCAGCCGGGCGACCGGTCGCGCACCACGACATCGCTCCCGACGCCCTGGCCGATGCGCTGCGCGCCGACGGCGTGCCCGACGACTACGCCGCGATGCTGCTCGGCCACCTGGCGGCGATCCGCCGCGGTGAGGGCGCCACCGTCACCGACCACGTGGAGCAGGTCACCGGCCGCCCGGCCACGTCGTTCGCCGACTTCGCCGCCCGGGCCGCGCCGGCCTGGAGGCGCTAGGGACCAGCCCCTGGGAGGCGCTAGACCGCCTGGGCGCCGTCGGGCACCCACAGGCCGTGGAAGCCGTAGGGCACCCGCACCGGCAGGTGGACGCGGGCGACCGGGCCGTCGCCGATCGCCGACGCGTCGAAGATCCCCAGCGACGAGCGGTCGGTCGTGCGGTCGTAGAGGAAGCTGAGCACCCAGCCCTCGTCCTCGCCCGCCGAATCGCTGTCGGGTACGAAGAACCCCTCGCCGGCCCGCTCCATCTCGCCGGGCTCCCAGCGGTCGTGCGTCCCGGTCTGGAGATCGACGTGGTCGAGCCCCGCGAACTCGAAGCCGTAGGGCCCCTTGCCGTCGACGGTGGTGCACCAGCCGTGGCGCACCGGCCGCCCCAGCCGGCGCCGGTCGATGGTGGGCATGTCCATGTACACGTCGCTCACCTGCGTCTCCCGGAGGCGCAGGTCGGGGCCGGACGTGTCGATCCGCCACTCCGTCAGGAACGACGGCAGCAGGTCGCCCTCCGGCCCGAACGCCGAGGTCTGCTTGTGCACCCGCACCACAACCTCGTCGCCCTCCCGGTGGGCGTTGAGGCCGTGGAACACCATGAACGGGTCGACGTCGACCCAACGGATCTCCGACGCCGGCCCGCCCAGCGGCATGATGCCCACCTGCGACGGCCCCTCGGCGTCCCACTCAAAGGGGAACCCGGTGGCCAGCAGCTCGGGGGTGAGCCGGAACATCACCGGCGCCTGCCAGAAGATCACGTCGCGGTCGGTGATCGCGAAGTCGTGGATCATCGTGGCGGCCGGGATGTCGACGGGCTCGCTGTGCACCAGGCGACCGTCGGGCTCCACCACGTGGTACGACAGGAACGGGTCGGCGAACCAGTAGCCGAAGAAGTGCATGCGACCGGTGTCCGGGTCGATCTTCGGGTGGGCGGTCATCCAGGTCCGGAGCTTCCCGGCGAAGTCGTAGGGCCCGACGGTCGACAGGTCGTCGACGGACAGCTCGTACGGCCAGCCCACCTCGCCCGTGGTCAGCAGCTTGCCGGCGTGGTAGGCGATGGCGACGTTCGACTGGTTGACGTCGCCGCCGGGGGTCACGTAGTCGCCGAGGATCTTGCCCTCCCGGTGGGGGGTGGTCTGCACGTAGCGGCTGCGGTACCAGGCCGCCCTGCCCTGCTCGATGCGCAGCCCGTGGATCATCCCGTCGCCCAGGAACCAGAAGGGCGCGGTCCTGGTCGGCGGGTTCGACCCGTTGCGGAGGTACACCCCGGTGAGGCTCGACGGGATGGTGCCCGTCACCTCGAGCGACGTGTGGTCCGCCTCGTCCACCGACACGTAGTTGCCCTGCTCCCAGAACCGCCGGTCCGGGTCGTAGGGCTCGACGGAGTCGGCGGCCCGCGGTCGGGCGCGGTCGTCGTCGCTGCCGCCGCTGCTGCACGCCGCCAACCCGAGGGTGACCCCGGCGGCGCCCATGGCCCGGAGGAAGTCCCGCCTCTCGAGCACCATCTCCCGCAGCACCGGATGACGGATCGGTCGACGTCCAGCAGCCACAGCTCCCCCTCGCCTCGCTCCGTGCAAGGTACCGTCCCCGCGATGCGTGTGGTCGGCGGAGTCGCCCGTGGTCGGCGGTTGGTGGCCCCTCCCGGTGACACCACCCGGCCCACCATCGACCGGGTGCGGGAGGCGATCTTCAACGCCCTGTGGAGCCGCGGCCTGGTGGCCGACGCCCGGGTGCTCGACCTGTTCGCGGGCAGCGGGGCGAACGGCATCGAGGCCCTGTCACGGGGCGCCGCCCACGCCACCTTCGTCGACACCGACGCCAACGCCCGCAAGGCCATCGCCGAGAACCTCGCCACCACGGGCCTGGCCGACCGGGCCGACCTCGTGGCGGACCGCGCCGAGCGCTTCCTCCAGCGGAACCCGGGCCGGTACGACCTGGCGATCTGCGACCCGCCCTACGCGTTCGACGGCTGGGACGCCCTGCTCGCCGCGCTCCCCTCCGACTTCGTGGTGATGGAGACCGACGTCGAGCCGACCCTCCCCTCGGACTGGAAGGTGATCAGGTGCACCAGGTACGGCCGGACGTGGGTGACGTTCGGCGCGAGTCTCAGCCGCGAGGGTGGTGGGGAGTAAGTTCGGCGACATGACGACCACGGTGCTGTATCCCGGATCGTTCGACCCCATCCACAACGGTCATCTGGAGATCATCGAGGTGGCGTCGCGCCTCTTCGACGAGGTGGTGGTGGCCGCCGTCCGCAACCCGCAGAAGGGCGAGGCCCTCTTCAGCCTGGACGAGCGCCGCGCGATGATCGAGGAGTCGACGGCGCACCTCGACAACGTCCGCATCACCTCGTTCTCCAGCCTCGTGGTCGACCTGGCCCGCGAGGTGGGGGCCGACTTCATCGTGAAGGGCCTGCGCGTGGTGTCCGACTTCGAGTCGGAGCTGATGCAGGCCCAGATGAACCATCAGGTGTCGGGTGTCGACACCCTGTTCATCCCGTCGGGCTCGTCGCACTCGTACGTGGCGTCGAAGTTCATCCGGGAGATCGCCCGGTTCGGTGGCGATGTCAGCTCGATGGTGCCGGCGGCGGTGTCGAAGCGACTCAGCGAGAAGTACTAGGACTGACGAAGGACCTGATGATCGAGGACGTCGACCATGAGGCGGGCTACGAGAGCGAGCTCGATGCCGAGCGCGACCTGGAGGAGCGCGTCGCGCGGCGCAGGCCCGGGGGCGACGTCGAGATGCTGCTGCGCGAGCTGCACGAGATGGTCGACCAGGCGCGGCCGTCGCCGCTGTCGACCGCGGTCAAAGTCGACCGCGACGTCGTGCTCGACATCCTCGACCAGGCCATCGAGCGCCTGCCCGAGGACCTCCGCGGCGCCCGCTGGCTGCTGAAGGAGCGCGACGAGTTCCTGGCGCGCACCCACCTCGAGGCCGACGAGATCCTCGTCGCGGCCCGCGGTCAGGCGGAGCGCATGGTGCAGCGCTCCGAGGTGTTGCGGTCGGCGGAGCAGAAGGCCCGGCGCATCGTCGAGCAGGCCCGGGCCGACGCGGCGCGCCTGAGCAGCGAGTGCGACGACTACTGCGACCAGCGCCTGGTGCAGCTCGAGGCGGTGCTGGAGCGGACGATGGCGGCGGTGTCGGCGGGGCGCGAGAAGCTGCGCCCGCAGCCGGCCGACGTGGGCAGCGACGTGTTCGGTGACGGCTCGGCCGACGTTGGTGACGACGACGAGGACGACGAGTACGACGAGGAGGCCGAGGACGGCTTCTTCGACCAGGATCGAGAGTGAGCCCGTTCGTCGTCCACCTGGGGGAGGCGCTGCGGACACCGGGCGCCCAGCACGACCTGCACCTGCAGGGCCACCTGCCGGGGGTCGCCCTGTCCAGCGCCCGCGTGCCGGACGACGCGGTGGTCACCCTCGACGGCGCCGTCGAGGCGCTGGGCCAGACGGTGGTGGTGCAGGGCACGGCCCGGGCGCCGTGGGAGGGGGAGTGCCGGCGCTGCCTGGAGGCGACGTCGGGCGAGCTGGTGGTCGACCTGCGCGAGGTGTTCGAGCCCTCGCCCGTCGACGACGAGACCTACCCCATCGAGAACGAGCAGATCGACCTGGGCGTCGTGCTCCGCGAGCTGCTGGCGCTGGTCCTGCCGCTGGCGCCCCTGTGCCGTGACGACTGCCCCGGCCCCGACCCGGACGACCACCCGGTGGTCGCCGCGGACGACGCCGACGGCACCGCGCCGGCATCCGACCCCCGCTGGGGCGCATTGGACCAGCTGCGCTTCGACTCCTGAGGCGAACCTCCGCTAGCCTCTCCTCTTCGTGCGCTCGGCCCTCCGTGGCCGGGCGACCCTCTCTCCGTCTGCTCCAGGAAGACCTAAGACACCGCCATGGCCGTTCCCAAGAAGAAGACCTCCAAGGCGAAGAGCCGCAGCCGCCGTGCGAGCGCGTGGCGCCTCGACCAGCCGTCGCGCAGCGTCTGCCCGCAGTGCAACGCCGTGAAGCTGCCCCACGTGGTGTGCGGCAACTGCGGTTGGTACGGCGGTCGCCAGGCCATCGACGTCGACTGACGTTCGCCGGCCTGTACAACAAGAGTCTGAGGGGGACAGGCGATGTCGACGCTGCCGATCGCGCTCGATGCCATGGGGGGCGACAACGCCCCTGACGCCATCGTGGACGGCGCCCAGCGGGCGGTGCACGAGCTGGGTGTCACGATCACGCTGGTGGGCCAGCCCGAGGTGGTCGAGCGGCTGCGGGGCGGGTTGGAGCTGTTCCCCGCCTCCCAGGTGATCGCCATGGACGCCGACCCGGCGTCGAGCGTGCGCACCATGAAGGACTCGTCGCTGGTGCGCTCCGCCGAGCTGGTGCGCGACGGCAAGGCGTCGGCGATGGTCTCGGCCGGCAACACCGGGGCGACGATGGCCTCGGCGCTGCTGCGCATGGGCCGCATCAAGGGCGTCGCCCGCCCGGCGATCGCCACGCCGATCCCGGTGTTCGGCTCCACGCCGACGATCCTGCTGGACGCAGGCGCCAACGCCGAGTGCCAGCCGGCGTGGCTGGTGCAGTTCGCCCAGATGGGAGCGGTGTACGCCCGGGAGCGCTACGGCATCGCCGAGCCGCGGGTGGGCCTGCTGTCGATCGGCGAGGAGTCGACCAAGGGCACCCCGCTGGTGAAGGAGACCCACGAGCTGCTCGTCGCCGACGGTGCCCTGGCCAACGCCGGGGCGCGGTTCGTCGGCAACGTCGAGGGCCGCGACCTCATGACCTCCGACGTCGACGTGGTCGTCACCGACGGCTTCACCGGCAACGTCGCCCTCAAGACCCTCGAGGGTGGGATGAAGGCCCTCGTCACCGCCGTCGTCGGGGCGCTGAGCACCACCGAGGGCGCCGACAAGGCGCTCAACGGCCTGCTGCCGCTCTACCAGCAGGTCGATCCCGAGCAGCACGGCGGGGCGATGTTGCTGGGCGTGAACGGCGTGTGCATCATCAGCCACGGCTCGTCGTCGGCGACGGCGATCGTGAACGCAGTACGGGTGGCCCGTGATCTGGTGGAAGCCGGTCTCGTGGAGCACCTGCGGGCGGTCGTGGCGGCCGGCTGAGCCGCACCATCCACCACCGCCCGCGTTCACAAGCGCACAATCGCGCTCCCCGGTACACTGCGGCCGGTTCTGCCGACAACAGGAGAAAAAGCGTGCCCGCCGAGACCCATGTCGAACGTGGTCCGCTCGACCGCCAGCAGGTGTTCGAGCTGATCCGCGATCGTTTGGCCGACATCCTCGAAGTCGAGCCCACGGCCATCAACGAGGGCGATTCGTTCAGCGACGACCTCGAGGCCGATTCACTCGCTCTGATCGAGTTGGCCGAGGCCTTGGAGGAGGAGCTCAGCGAGCGGACCGTCGGCTTCCGCATCGAAGACGAGGATCTCGAAGACATCAAGACCGTCCGTGACGCGGTCGACTACGTGCTCGCTCGCGTTTGAAGGATTAGATCATCCAGCTCCCAGTCCCAGCGCTCGACAAGCTCGCAGCGCGCCTCGGTGTAGAACTACCTGCGACGGAGACCTTGGCGACCGCGCTCGTCCATCGGTCGTGGTGCGCGGAGAACCCCGGCCACGACTCCAACGAGCGTCTCGAGTTCCTCGGCGACGCCGTGCTGGGCGTGATCATCACCGACTTCTCGTTCCGGGAGTACCCGGAGCTGAGCGAGGGCGAGCTGACCGACGTGCGCAAGGCCGTCGTCAACGCGGTGACGTTGGCCGAGGTGGCCGACGAGCTCAGCCTGGGTGACCACCTGCTGCTGGGGAAGGGCGAGGAGCAGTCGGGGGGACGGGAGAAGCCGTCGATCCTGGCCGACGCCCTCGAAGCCGTGATCGGCGTCGTCTACATCGCCGCCGGCATGCCCGAGGCCAACAGCCTGGTGCTGCGGCTGCTGGGCAGCCGCGTCGCCGAGGCGCACGCCGGCGGTCCCGGCGGCCAGGACTACAAGAGCCGCCTCCAGGAGCTGGTGGCCCGGCACTTCGACGAACCGCCCCGCTACCACACCGATGCCGAGGGCCCCGATCACGCCCGGCGGTTCCACACCACTGTGTCCGTCGTGGGGCTGCCCCGCGGCAGCGGCGACGGACGATCCAAGAAGCAGGCCGAGCAGGTCGCAGCGCGGGACGCCTACGCCACGCTCGTGGCCGAGCTTGAGGAGCAAGATGCCTGAGTTGCCCGAGATCGAGACCGTGCGCCGCGGCCTCGAACGCGAGACCGTCGGTCGACGGGTCAAGACGGCCGACGTGCGCACCACCAAGTTGGTGCGTCGCAACGGGCCCAAGAAGAACTTCCAGGCGCGCCTCGAGGGCACGAAGTTCAAGAGCGTCGACCGCAAGGGCTCGTTGCTGGTCGCCAACCTCGACAGCTCCGACCTGCTGGTGTTCGACCTGGGCGAGTCGGGCCAGATACTGCGGGCCGCGCCGAAGGAGCCGGTGGAGCCCGGCACCGAGCTGGTCGTGTCGTTCACGCAGGGCGGGCAGCTGCGGGTGATCGATCCGGAGGGCCTCAGCGAGGTGTTCGTGGTCGACGCCGGCGGGCTGCTCGACGAGGTGCCCGAGCTGCGCGACCTGGGCCTCGACCCGGTGGCGTCGCCGGTGTCGTGGACCTCGTTCGCCCAGGCCCTGGTGAACCGCCGCGGCGACAAGCTCAAGGGCCTGCTCATGGACCAGAGCTTCGTGGTCGGGCTGGGCGAGGTCTACACCGACGAGATCCTCTACGACGCCGGCCTGCGGGCCGACCGCGAGGTGGCGACGCTGTCGACGATGGAGATCCGCCGCCTGTACCGGTCGCTGGTCGAGATCCTGCACGAGGCGACCAAGCACCACGGCACGTCGATCGACGACCTGCACCCGTTCGTCGACATCCACGGCAAGCCGGGCTCGTTCCAGGACGAGCTCGAGGTCTGGGGCCGGACCGGCGAAGCCTGCCGGAGATGTCGGGGTACCGTGGGCAAGTCCCGGGTAGGCGGTCGGACGACGTTCGCCTGTCCGAGCTGCCAGGTCTGACTTCTTCCGGGTTTCTGGGTTCCTGCCTGGTAGTCCCCGTGCTGGCGGCCGGGCCTACGTAACCTGCATGCGATGTTCCTCAAGGCGCTGACGCTCAAGGGCTTCAAGTCCTTCGCCGACAACACGACTCTCGATTTCGAGCCCGGCGTCACCGTCGTCGTGGGGCCCAACGGATCGGGCAAGTCGAACGTGGTCGACGCCATCGGCTGGGTGCTGGGCGCCCAGGCGCCGTCCGCCGTGCGCAGTCAGAAGATGGACGACGTCATCTTCGCCGGCACCACCAAGCGACCGGCGCTGGGCCGGGCCGAGGTGTCGATCACCATCGACAACACCGCCGGCCTGCTGCCGATCGACTTCAACGAGGTCACCGTCACCCGCACGCTGTGGCGCTCGGGCGACAGCGAGTACGCCATCAACAACGTGCCCTGCCGTCTCCTCGACGTGCAGGAGCTGTTCAGCGACACCGGCGTGGGCCGCCAGCAGCACGTGATCGTCGGGCAGGGCCAGATCGACGCGGTGCTCAACGCCCGCCCCGAGGACCGGCGCACCGTCATCGAGGAGGCTGCCGGCGTGCTCAAGCACCGGCGCCGCAAGGAGCGCTCCGAGCGCCGGCTCACCGCCACCGAGGGCAACCTCGTCCGCCTGCAGGACCTGCAGCGCGAGGTGCGCCGCCAGCTCCGCCCGCTGGAGAAGCAGGCCGACGCGGCCCGCCGCCACGGTTCGGTGGTGACCGAGCTGCGGGCGCTGCAGGTCTACGCCGCCGGTCGCGACCTGGCCACGCTGCGACGGCGCCTGGCCGAGGCGACCGCGGCGAAGGCCGAGGCCGCGGGGGAGGACCGCATGGTCCGCCAGCGCCTCGGCGAGCTCGACGCCACGGTGCTGGCCGCCGAGGCCGAGCTGTCGGCGCTGGGCGGCGACGACCTGGGCGACGCTCTGGCGCGGGTGGAGGCGCTGCGGGAGAAGGCCCATGGCCTCACGGCGCTGCTGGGCGAGCGGCTCAAGGGTCTGGAGCGCGAGCGCGAGGCGTTCGTCGACCAGGGCGTGATCGCCAGCCTGGAGGCCGACGCGGCCCGGCTGGAGGGCGAGCTGGGCGCCCTCGACGGCACCGAGCAGCAGCTCGCCCCCGAGGCCGACGAGCTGGCGAGCGACGAGACCGCGCTGGACGAGGCCCGCCGCACGTTCGAAGAGACGTGGGCCGAGGGCGTCCCGACCCCGTCGGGCAAGGCGGCCGAGGTCCGCGGTGAGCTGACCGCCCTCGGGAAGACCCACCAGCGGGGCACGGCCGAGCTCGACCGGGCCCGCCAGCGCCTCGACCGCCTGGCCGAGAAGGTCGAGCGCCTCGACGCCGAGGTCGAGCGCCTGACCGGTGAGAACGCCGAGGCCGAGGCCTCCGAGGGCGACGTCGTCGTGGCTCGGGAGGCCGCCGAGAAGGCCCTCGCCACGGCCGAGGAGGCCGCCGAGAACGCAGTGGCCGGCGCCGAGGAGGCCGTCGAGATGGCCGTGGCCGGCGCCGGGGAGGCCGCTGAGATGGCGGTGGCCGGCGCCGAACAGGCCTGCGTCGCCGCCGAGGAGGTGGTGGCCGGCGCCGATGAGGCCGACCGGGCCGCCCAGGCCGAGCGCACCCAGTGGGAGGCCAAGGTCGAGGCCCTGTCGCTGGCACTCGACGACGCCCGTACCCGGGCCGGTGTCGAGCGCCTGGCCGGCGTCGACGGCGTCGTCGGCACCCTGCTCGACCTGGTCGAGATCGACCCGGGCTGGGAGCCCGCCTTCGAGGCCGCCTGCGGTGAGGCCCTGGCCGCCGTGGTGGTCGGCTCGGTGGATGCCGGGCGCGCCGCTGTCGAGATCCTGGCCCAGGGCGACCTGCCGGGCGCCGTGCTGGCGCTGGAGGCCGCCCGCCCCACCCGCGGCGCCGACCTCCCGGCGGGAGGCGAGCGGGTCCGTACGCACGTGCACCCCCGTCGCCCCGAGGTGGCTCCGCTGCTCGACGCCCTGGTGGGCACGGCGGTCGTGGTCGACGGCGGCTGGGCGGGTGCCATCGAGACCGCCGTGGCCCACCCCGACGCCGTGGTCGTCACCCGCGAGGGCGGCCGCTTCGCCGCCGAGGGCTGGCGGGCCGTCACCGCCACCACCGGCGCCACGGGCGCCGCGCTCGACGAGGCCACCGCCAAGGCCGAGGCGGCGCGGGCCGTGGCCGAGGAGACCCGGGCCGTCGCCGCCGAGGCCACCGCCCGCCGGCGCGAGGCCACCGCCGCCCGCGACGCGGCCCGCAAGGACGCCGAAGCCGCCCGCGATCAGGTTCGCAAGGACGCCACCGCCGCCCGCGACGCGGCCCGCAGGGAGGCCGACGCCGCCCGGGACGCGGCCCGCAAGGCCGACGACGTCGCCCGCCGCCGGCTCGAGGACCTCCGCCGCCAGCTGGCCACGAACAACGACACGATCGCCCGCTCCACCAAGGACCGCGACGAGGCCCGTGCCGAGGCCGCGTCGGTGTCGTCCCAGCTGGAGGAAGCCACCGAGCGGATCGCCCGCGAGGGCGGCCGCGTCGGCGAGCTGGAGCTGCTGCTCCCGGCGCTGGAAGCCGAGGAGGCCGATCTCACCCAGCGGGCCCAGGCCATGGCGCAGGCCCGGCGCCAGCTCGAGGAGCGGGTCACGGCGCTCGGCGCCCGTCGCCAGGACATCGAGGTGCGCCGGGCTGCCATCACCGACCGCCGCGGCTTCCTGGGCCAGCGGCTCACCGAGGTGCGCGAGCGGCTGGCCCGCACGTCGGAGGCGTGGAACGAGGCCAAGGAGCGCCGGGTCGAGCTGGACCGCACGCAGGCCGTGCTGGAGCGGCTGAGCGCCTTCGTCGCCGAGCGGGCCGCCCTGCTGCAGGAGCACCACGTCGACCTGCAGGAGCGCCGCCGCAAGCAGACCGACGCCCACCGGGTCCTCACGACGCATCTCGACGGCGCGCGCCGGCAGCGGATCGAGTCGGAGCGCACGCTCGAGAACGCCCGGGAGCGGGGCCGTCGAGCCGAGCTGGAGGAGGCCGAGGTGCGGCTGCGGCTGGAGCAGGCCACCGAGCTGTGCCGCACCCAGCTCGACGTCGAGCCCCACGCCGCCATCAACGCCGAGCCGCCCGAGCTGCCCGACGGCGTGCCCGCCGCGGCCCGCATCCGCGAGCTGGAGCGCGACCTCAAGCTCATGGGCCCGATCAACCCGCTGGCCCTGGAGGAGTTCGACGCTCTGCAGGAGCGCTACGGCTTCCTGCAGGAGCAGCTCGACGACGTGAAGTCGTCGCGGCGGGAGCTGGCGAAGGTCATCCGGGCGGTCGACGAGGAGATCGTGCGGGTCTTCGCCGCCGCCTACGCCGACGTGAGCGAGAACTTCGTGCAGCTGTTCCAGATGCTGTTCCCGGGGGGCCAGGGCGGGCTGCGGCTCACCAACCCGGACGACCTGCTCAACTGCGGCATCGAGATCGAGGCCAAGCCGTCGGGCAAGAACGTGAAGAAGCTGTCGCTGCTCTCCGGTGGCGAGCGGTCGCTGACGGCGCTGGCGTTCCTGTTCGCCGTGTTCCGCAGCCGCCCGTCGCCCTTCTACGTGATGGACGAGGTCGAGGCCGCCCTCGACGACGTCAACCTGCACCGCTTCCTCGACCTCATCGCCGAGTTCCGCCAGGAGGCGCAGCTGGTGGTCGTCAGCCACCAGAAGCGCACGATGGAAGCCGCCGACTGCCTCTACGGCGTCACGATGCAGCCCGCGGGTTCCTCCAAGGTCATCAGCGAAAAGGTCACCGCCGGCGCCTGACGTGGCGTGGCCTCGTCGTCGTCGCTGGCTGTTCGTCGCGGCCGGTGTGCTGGCCGTGCTGCTGGTCGTCGGTCTCGTGGGCCGGTACCGGTGGCTACCCGAGTACCGCCCGGCGCTGCGCGACGGCGAGCGCTACGGCGTCGACGTCTCGCACCACCAGGGCGAGATCGACTGGGCCCGGGTGGCCGACGACGACATCGGGTTCGCCTACATCAAGGCGACCGAGGGCGGTGACTTCGTCGACGCCTCGTTCGAGCGGAACTGGCACGGCGCCGACGCGGCGGGGCTCGACCGGGGGGCGTACCACTTCTTCACCTTGTGCCGGCCGGGCGACGAGCAGGCCGAGAACTTCCTGGCCACGGTGCCTTCGGACCCCGAGGCGCTGCCGCCGGTGGTCGACCTGGAGCTGGCCGGCAACTGCTCGGAGCGGCAGGCCTCGACCGAGGTCGAGCGGGAGCTGAGGACCTTCCTGCGCGCCGTCGAGTCGGAGACCGGCGAGGAGGTCGTCCTCTACGTCGGCGCCGACTTCGAGGGCCGCTACCACCTCCGCGACGAGCTGGCGCGCCCGGTGTGGCATCGCCGGATCCTCCTCCGCCCCGACGTCGCCGACTGGTGGATCTGGCAGTTCCACGACCGGGCGTCGATCGACGGCATCGGCGGCGACGCCGACCTCAACGTCATGCGCGGCGAGCGTCCCTGATGCGGGTGTAGCCGGACGAGAGGGCAGGGCTGAGCGAGGCGACCCGCTGGGCTTCAGCAGCATTCGACCACGGCAGCGGAGAAGGTGTAGCCGACGCCGGCAGCGATGAGCAGGACGAGGTCCCCGGGTCCGATCTGGCCGGTTCTGAGCAGGTGGTCGAGGCCGGCGGCCTGGTCGCCGGCCCCGAGGTGGCCGGTCACCCGGCCGAGATCGTCCCAGGTGGTGCGCTCCCGCTCCACCCCGATCATGTCGAACATCTCCTCCTGGCCGCCGCCTCGTTGCATGAAGGGGAGGGACACCTTGGCGAGGTCGTCGAGCGCAGCGTCGGCGTCGTCGAGGGCTTCGCTCAGGACCGCTCGGACGTGCTCGGACAGCACGTCGAAGTCGGCCTCGGGTCGGAGCTCCATGGCGGCCTGGTAGCGGTCGAGTCCGGGGGCCGGTCGCCGCAGCGCTGGTCCGTCGGAGAAGGGTGACGATCCTCGGCCGAGCCACTCGAAGCTGGTGTCGGAGCGAAAGGCGCTCGACCGGAGGCGGCACTTCGCCGGCTGGTTGGTCACCACGAGCGCCGACGCTCCGTCGCCGAGGACGCACTGGGGCTCGGTGTGCCATCGATCGATGTGGGGGCCGGCAAACCGGTCCGCGGTCGTCACCAGCACCCAGGCCGGTCGAGATGCGGCGCGCACATGGGCGGCGGCCAGGTGCAGGGTTCCGAGCCCGCCGTTGGATCGCTGGTCGACATCGAAGGTCACGGCGGAGGGCCCTGCCGTCCGTGAACCGATGTAGGCCGCAGGGGTCCACATGTCGTGGCCCTGGAACCACACGCTCGCGTGGAGGACGACGTCGATGCAGGTCGGGTCGATCCCGGCGTCGTCGATGGCGTCGAGCCCGGCGGCCACCGCCATCTCGGGTGGGTGCTCGTGCTCGGCGACCGGGAGGTGGGTGACGCCGAGGATCTCCGCGCGGGCCCGCTGCACGACCCCGGCCTCCACCGCCTCCTCCACGGGACGCCGCGGAGGGAACCAGGACCCCGCGCCGGCGATGAAGACGTCACCCCAGCGCACTGTGCTCCCGTCCCCTTGACACCAGCGGCCGTCTCCGTCGATGCTCCATCGACCGGAAGGATAATCACGAATGCAGACGAATAATCGACCAGGGCTGAGGAACGGCGGTTCGTCGGATGCGGCGATCCGCGACATCGCGGCGGGCAACTCGCGGACGTCGGTGACGTTCCTCCCGGAGCCGGCGCGCCGGGAGCGGTGGCACCTGTTGATCTCGGCCGACGATCACGTCGTCGAGCCGGCGCACCTCTTCGAGGGGCGTGTGCCCCGGGCGCTGGCGGACCGGGCGCCGCGGATCGTGGAGACCGATACCGGGGATCAGGAGTGGGTCTACGAGGGGTCGCGGCAGTCGCAGATGGGCCTCTCGGCGGTCGCCGGTCGCCCGATCTCGGAGTGCACCAACGAGCCGACCCGGTTCGAGCACATGCGCCGAGGTGCGTGGGATCCGACTGCTCGCGTGGCGGACATGGACACCGACGGGGTCTACGCCTCGGTCAACTTCGCGTCGGCCCTGTGCGGCTTCGCCGGCCAACGCCTCCAGCTGGGGGTCGATGCCGAATTGGGCCTGGCCGTGCTGCGCGCCTGGAACAGCTGGTTCCTGGAGGAGTGGTCGGGGAGCCACCCCGATCGGTTCATCCCGTGCCAGCTCCCGTGGCTGGGTGATCCCGACGTGGCCGCGAGTGAGATCCGGGCCAACGCGGCGCGGGGCTACAAGGCCGTCGCTTTCACCGAAGGGCCGCACGAGCTCGGTCTGCCCAGCCTGCACAGCGGGCACTGGGACCCGTTCTTCGAGGCGTGTGAGGAGACGGGGACCGTCGTGTGCCTCCACGTGGGGTCGTCGTCGACCATCCCCACGACCGCCCCGGACGCACCCGGCGACACCATCGCCGCGCTGTTCTTCGGCTACTCGATGTTCTTCACCGTCGACTGGTTGTTCTCGCAGGTGCCCATCCGGTTCCCGGGGCTGCGGATCGTGATGGCGGAGGGTGGCCTCGGTTGGGTGCCGGGGCTGATGGACCGCCTGGTGCACATGGAGCGCTACCAGCAGATCTTCGGGTCCTGGGACCGGCGCGGCCCGACACCCCTCGAGGTCCTCCGGCGCAACTTCTACTTCTGCGTCATCGAGGACGCGATGACCCTGCGGATAGCCGACTCGGTCGGCGTGGACCGGATCCTCGTCGAGTCGGACTACCCGCACCTCGACTCGACGTGGCCCGACACCCAGCCGGTGATGTGGGGCCAGCTGGGTCGGCTCGCTCCCGATGCCAGGGAGGCGATCGCCTGGCGCAACGCCGCCGCGCTCTTCCGGCACGAGGTGACGCCGGCGCAGGTCGACGCCTTCCTCACCTGACGTGCGTCCCCACACCGGTCCAGTCGGCCCGTTGTGACCGACCCAACGACAAGGAGCCCGGCAATGAGCCGATCTGGAGCACCCCGACACGACTTGGTGATCGCTGGATCGCGGGTGGCGCCCGACGACGGGCACTACCCCCTGGTGAACCCCGCCACCGAAGAGGTCCTCGCCTACGCGCCGGAGGCCTCCGCCACCCAGGTCCGCCAGTCGGTGGGTGCCGCCCGGGAGGCGTTGGGTGCATGGTCGTCGACGTCACCCGGCGAGCGATCCCGGATCCTGAAGCGGACGGCGGACCTGCTCGTCGAGCGGACGGACGAGCTGGTCGAGCTCGGCTGTGCCGAGACCGGCGCGACCGAGCCGGTGTTCCGGGGCATGCACGTCGCGGCGACAGCGGCCCGCTTCCGGCGCTACGCCCGGGCCGCGACCCAACCGCTCGACGGGGTGCTCGATCCGATCTCGATGCCCGACACGATCCTCGGCCCCGGCGGCTACGTGTCGGCGGTGACGGTGCGCCAGCCGGTCGGCGTCGTCGGGGCGATCACCTCGTACAACAACCCCCTGGCCAACACGGCGGGGAAGCTGGCGCCGGCGCTGGCGATGGGCAACACCGTCGTGGTCAAGCCGGCTCCCCAGGATCCGCTGTGCGTGCTCATGCTCGCCGACCTCCTTGCCGAGGCCGGACTCCCCGCCGGGGTCTGCAGCGTCGTCACGGGCTCCGGGCCGGAGGTGGGCGCCGCACTCGTGGACGCCGACGTGGACATGGTCTCCTTCACCGGCAGCTCCGAGGTGGGCGCCCGCATCGCCGGGAACGCCGGGCCCCAGATGAAGCGGCAGCTCATGGAGCTCGGCGGGAAGGGGGCGGCCATCGTCACCGACGACGCCGACCTGGCCTCGGCTGTGCGGGGCATCGAGACGGTGTGGACGTTCTACAGCGGGCAGATCTGCACGGCACCGACCCGGGTGGTGGCGGACAGGGCCGTGGCCGGCGAGCTCGTCGAGCGGCTGGCGAAGCGGGCGGCCGAGCTCGGTGTCGGCGACCCCCGCGACTCGGCGAACGACGTCGGGCCGGTCATCTCGGCTGCTCATCGTGAGCGGGTGGAGCGCTTCGTCCGGCTCGGCCGCGAGGAAGGGGCGAGCCTCGTCGCCGGCGGTGCCCGTCCCCAGCTCGAGCGGGGCTTCTACGTGGCGCCGACGCTGTTCGTGGACGTCACGAACGACATGGCGATCGCTCGGGAAGAGGTCTTCGGGCCCGTCGTCGTCGTCATCGCCGTGGACGGCGACGAGGAGGCGATCGGCGTCGCCAACGACTCCGACTACGGGTTGATCGACTACGTGTGGAGCGCCGACGTCCGACGGGCGCAGCGGATCGGCCGTCGGCTGCGCGCCGGCGGGGTGCAGATCAACAGTGCGGTCCGGCACATGGAGGCGCCTTTCGGCGGGTTCAAGCGCTCGGGGATCGGGCGCGACTGCGGCGACTTCGCGATGACGGCCTACAGCGAGCTGCAGTCGCTCACGTGGGTGTCGTGACGGTGCAGGCGCCCGCCGACGAGGAGTCGCTCCGGTTCACGGTCGCCGCCGCCCGGAGGATGCTGGGCCGTTCCGGGTGCGACAGCGGGGTGGCAGGCCACGTGTCGGCCCGCGTCGACGGAGAGGATGCCTTCTGGGTCTCGGCCTTCGAGTACTGCGACGAGACGCGCCCCGAGACCCTCGTGAAGTCGTCCTTCGACCTCGAGAGGGTCGCCGGCGATCGGGATCCGTCGCCTGCCGTCGAGTTCCACGCCGCGATCTACCGGGCCCGTCCCGACGTCCGGTCCGTCATCCACACCCACTCCCATTGGGTGTCGGTGCTGGCGACGACCGGGCGGACGGTCGGCCTCTACAACGTCGGGGCCGTCCTCTTCGATGACGACCAGGTCTTCGTCGAGGACGACGGCTCGACGCCACCGGTCCACGGGCCGCGACTCGCGAAGCTGCTCGGTGACCGGCGGGTGCTGATCATCCGCAACCACGGGGCGATTATCGCCTCGCAGTCGGTCGAGCGAGCCGCGATCGAGGCGATCACACTCGAGGAGACCGCGCGCTATGACCTCGAAGCGAGGTCGGTGGGCGGTGAGGAGCTCACGTCCGCCTACGTGGCGCTCACCCGACCGGAGTACGAGCGCTACTACCTGCCGCACATGTGGGCGGCGAACCTGCGACGCCTCCGCCGGACCGATCCGGACCTGTTCGGCGACGGCCTCCCTTGACACGACCTGCTCCGCCGAGCACTATCGCCCTAGGGCGGCTATTCGCCTGCATGGACTAATAGTCGACCAGAGGCGGTTCGCGAATGTCCACCAAGGGTCCGTCATCCGTTCTCGGTGAGCTCGACGTCGACCACGACGGCTTGACCGCCGGGTTCGACCTCTACGGCTCCACCTACCTGTCGGATCCGATGCGGGTGCTCGGGCAGGTCCGGTCACTCGGGGGGCGCTACGCCGTCGGCCGGGGCTGGCTGGCCGTGTTCGACGAGGACCTGATCGCGGCCGGCTTCCGGGACGAGCGCCTCCGGGTTCCGAGCCTCCCCGATCTCGGCTTCGTCGGCCACCAGTTCGACACGATCACGGCCTTCCACGACTCCCTCATCTCCCCGCGGTCGGGCAGCGTGCACCGTGCAGGCCGCTCCAAGCTCTCGAAGGTCGTGGCCGACATGGCGGCCGGCGGTGTGGACGCCATCGTGGACGAGCTGGACCAACGGCTCTCGTCCGCCGCCGACTCGTCGCAGCCCATCGGCCTCTACCCCGAGGTCGTGCTCCCTTCCGTGGCTGCCGCCGCCTGCCGGTTCCTGGTCCTCGACACGGGCCACGCCGACGGGCTCGCGGACGTGATGCCGTGGCTCAACGCCTCCTTCACGTTTCGGGTGGGCAGGGAGCACGAGGCCATCAGTGCCGGCATCCGGCGCTACCACGAGCTGGTGGCGGCCATGGGCTCCGAGGTCGAGCACACGGTCCTCGAACAGGTGCTCCTCGGCGGGTTCGAGACGACCGCGGCGGGCATCACCAACGCCTGGGCCGTCCTGCGAACCAGCCCGGACAGCTCCCGGCGGGTGCCGCCGACGGTCGATGAGATCGCCGCGGCGGTCAGCGCCGAGCCGCCCCTGGCCGGAGCGTTCCGGTACGCGTCGACGTCCGTCCAGCTGGGTGAGATCGACGTCGAGCAGGGCACCCTCGTGTACCTCGCCGTGCCGGTGCCGGACGGCCGGAACCTGCCGCTGTCGAGCCACACCGTCTTCGGGGGTGGGCACCACCGCTGCGTCGGTCGGTTCCTGGGTGCCGCCGAAGTGGAGGCGAGCCTGCAGTTCCTGCTCGGCGGCGCCTGGCAGATCGACTTCGTCGGCGATCCGCCCCTGTCGCCGAACGCGATCGGCACCCGGGCGATGCAACCCATCGTGACGGTCACCCGAGGCCGGCGATGAACGCCACCGACGATCCCGCGCTCGAGATCGCACACCGCCACCGGAGAGAGATCGCCCGCATCATCCGGGCCTACGCCCACGATGTCGACCGGCGTGACTACGACCACCTGGGCACCCTGCTCAGCGACGAAGCGGAGCTCGTCGTGGAGGTGGCCGGGGCACCACTGGTCACCATCGCCGGAGCCGATCGGATCACCGACGCCATCCGAGCAGGCCACCGGAGATGCGTCGCCACCTCACACCTGCTCGGGCAGATCTCGATCGACGTCGACGGCGACGGCGACGTGGCGACGGCCGAGTCCTACTGCCACGCCCACCACCTCGACGTCGACGCTCCCGGCGTCGCCCGGGTGATGGTGCTGCGCTACCTGGACCGCTTCGAGCGCACGGACCGGTGGCGGATCCGCCGTCGACACCTCGTCACCGACTGGACCGAGTACCGCCTGACCAGCCCACCCGATCGGCCCGACCCGGACGGGCCCCGACCTTGGAGCGCTCATGCACTTCGTCCCCATCGGTGAGGCCTTCGGGGCCCAGATCGTCGACGCCGACCTCCGAGGCCCGCTCGACGTCCCGACCGCCGAGGCCCTGCGCGATGCGCTCGGCACCCACCACCTGCTGGTGCTGCGTGGCCAGGGCCTCCAGCCCGCGGACCAGGTCCGGATCATGGAGGCCGCATCGGGCCCGGTGCTCGACGAGCGCGCCGACGGCAGCCTCCACAGCTTCGTGTCCAACGCCGACCCCGATGCTCTCGTGCGGGGCGACAACCGCTTCCCGTTCCACTCCGACTTCGGCTTCACCCCGGAGCCCCTCTGGGCCCTCTCCCTGTACGGCATCCACGTCGTTCCCGGGGCCGACACGTTCTTCGCCGACACCGTCGCCGCGGCCGCCGCCCTCGACGAGCCGACGCGCGCCAAGGTGGCCGAGCTCACCGTGACCCAGATGTACAGCTTCGACATCTCCTACGACCGCGACCACCGGCTGCGGCTGGCCGACATCGGGGAGGACGCCGATCCGTCCACCTACCCACGGGGGTCGTACCCGGTGCTGGGTCGGCACCCCCGGCTCGAGGTCGCCTACCTCCGGGTCTCCGAGCAGCAGTCGAGCCACATCGACGGGCTCGACGAGTGCGAGAGCGAAGCCGTCATCGCCGAGCTGTTCGAGCACATGTACAGCGATCGGTTCACCTACGTCCACCGCTGGGAGCCCGACGACCTGGTGATCTGGGACAACCTGGCGGTCCAGCACGGACGGGCCGCCTTTCCCGTCGCCCGGCACCGCCTCCTCCGGCGAGTCACCTGCTCGCCGCTGACGTTCGCCGAGATCATGGCCGACATCGTCGTCCCTGACGGGTTCGGCGCCAAGGCCGTGATCGGTGGTGGAACGCCCTGAGAGCCACCGGCGGCAGCCGCACGACGCTGCCCCGGTTCAGCGGCGGCGCACCTCGGTGGCGACCGCCGCGGCGGCTGACTGGAGGCACTCCGCGGCCTCCACCACCTCGGCGCCGGTGAGCGTGTCGCCCGTCCAGTTCGCGGAGAGGGCCAGCGGTTCGCGCAGCGGCGCCGAGAGGACCGGCGCCTGGATCTGCCCGACCTGGTACCGGTGCCGGGGCTTCACCTCCTCGAGGAAGTACGGCACGTCGTTGAGTCGGGCCGCTGCCAGGCGCTTGTGGTCGGTCGGATCGACCACCCGTGCGGACCCGCGCAGCTTGTTCTGGACGGGTTCCAGCTCGTGGCCGCTCGGGAGATCGAGCGTCACGATGTACCCGCGTCGGCGTGCACCTTCCACGACGCGCTGCATGGTGCGGAGCGCATCCGGCGTGAGGGGCGGGTTGGCCGATCGGAGCCAGGCGTCCCACTGCGAGGCGTCGGTCCAGGCCACGTGCACTGCCCCGTACGGGGGGTTGAAGGGCACCCGCACGCCCACGCGCAGGACGCCGCCGAACAGGTTGGTCTGTCCGATCACGTCGAGGATGACGATCTGGTCCTCGATCACCGTCGTCACGTTGATGGGGGATCCGATCTGCGCCGCTACGCGACGGATGGTGTCGTGGGCAGGTTCGAGATCGGGGAAGCGGGCCTGAGCCGCCCGGCTCGCGGTCACGAAGGCCGGCCCCAATCGGAAGTCCCTCCGGGTCGGATGCTGGATGAGGTAGCCGGCCTGGGTCAGCGTGATGAGGATCGCCAGGCAGGTGCTCTTCGTCATCGCGAGCGTCCGAGCCAGCTCCGAGGCGCCGAAGCTCCGGTCCGGGTACCGGGCGAGGTGCTCGATGATCGTCACCACCCGGACGGTCGGGTTCGACGGTGAGTCGGCCCACCACTGTGTGGCTTCGGTCGTCGGGGCTTGGCGCTTCACATCCATGGCGATTTGGCGATCGTACTGCCGCGATCCGCCGATCACCGCAGGCCAGCGGACATCCCCGTACTCGTTGACCGCAGCTTCGTCGGAGTGTTATACGTACACCCGGTCAGATAATCGACCGAGGGGGAGTGTTGACGTGAGTGAGCGAGGTCCGGCACGTCCGGGTGGGGACCGCGGCGTCGGGCGGCGTCGGCGGTGAGCACCTTGCCGCTGACCGGGACGCTGGCGGTGGTCACCGGCGCCTCCCGGGGGATCGGGGCGGCGACGGCCGTCCGGCTCCACGGCCTGGGATCTCACGTCGTCCTCGTCGGCCGAGACGCTGACGCGCTCGGTCGCGTCGAGGCGAGCCTCGGATCGTGCTGTTCGTCGCTCGTCGCCGACCTGTCGGCGCCTGGCGCAGGAGCCGCCGTCATCGACCAGGTCGTGCAGCATCGAGGCGGTGTCGACATCCTCGTCAACAACGCCGGTGTGTCCGTCCTGGAACCCGTCGAGGACGGGGACCCGGCGGCGTGGCGGACGATGCTGGAGACGAACCTGGGGGCGGCCATGGAGTGCACACACGCCGCGCTCCCACATCTGCTCCTCGCGGCCACCACCGGCAGCCGCAGGGTGGCCGACGTCGTGGCCATCAGCTCGGTGGCAGCCCGTCGGCCGCGCAAGTACGCAGCCGCCTACAGCGCGACCAAGGCCGGGGTCAACGCCTTCTTCGAAGCACTCCGGCAGGAGGTGTCGGGCCGCAGCGTGCGCATCTCCACGATCGAAGCCGGTGCCGTGGACACCACGTTGAACCGGCACACGCGGCCCGCGGTCCTGCAGGAGCTGAAGAGGGACGCAGGCCCGTGGGAACCGCTGCGTCCCGCCGACGTGGCCGACGCGGTCGCAACGGCGGTGACGGCCCCTCGACACGCGTCCTACAGCCAGACCCTGCTCCGACCGACGGGCGATGCACGGCCCTGACACCAGAACCTGACGGGGTCATCACACCTCCGGCTTGACGACCTGTCAGATGGGGGGCATCTTCAGATCTGACGATGTGTCAGAACCCGGGGCGGGAGCTCTCGTCGAGCTTCCCGCTGCGACAGCGAAGGGATCGACATGACGGCAAACTCACGACGACTGGCCGCGGCGCTACTGGCGCTCGGCCTGGTCACGACGGCCTGCAGCCGGGGCGACGACTCCGATGCGGACGACGCGCCATCCACCACCGTGCCCGCAGAGGTCGAGGCATCCAAGGACTTCGAGCTCGACGAGCCGGTCAAGCTCGTCGCGATGATCTCCGATCCGACCAACTCGAGTGACGGCAACGCCATCGCCGACTTCAACGACGGTGCCCGGATGGCCATCGACGAGATCAACGAAGCCGGTGGGCTCGGCGGGCACGACATCGAGCTGGTCACGATCGACACACCACCGGTGGGCGACGCCGTGGTGAACGCCCTGAACCTCGCGGTGGCCGAGAACCCGACGGCGATCCTCGGGCCGGTGTCGAGCACAGCCACCCTCGCCATCACCGAGCGGGTCGCCGAGGAGGAGATACCGCTCATCCACAACTCCACCGACCCGGCACTGGCGACGGATGGCGAGGCGGGCAACGAGTGGGTGTACGCCTCACGGCCACGCAACGACGAGGCCGCCTCGGTGGCGGCGTCGTTCCTCACCGATGAGCTCGGAGCCGAGAACGTCGGCCTCCTCTCGGTGAACGCCAGCTTCGGCCAGCAGGGCGTGGCTGCGGCCAAGGAAGCGCTCGGCAGCGCGGCGGGCGCCGAGCGGAGCTTCGAGTACAACGCCACCAACCTCAGCGAGCCCATCCAGGCCGTCGCCGACAGCGACGCGGTGTTGGACTGGGGAACCCCGAACACTCTTGCCGCATCGGTGGTCACGGCCGCGCAACAGGGCCTCGACGTGCCGTACATGGGCCCGGGCAGCATCGGCTTCGCCTCGTTCAAGACCGGTGTCGGCGACGACAGCGTGCTGGCGAACGTCTACGGCACCGTCGACTGCATCCCCACGGACGACGAGCGCGACTACGTCGCCGAGTGGGCCGGCCGCTTCGAGGCGGAGTTCGGGTACACACCTTCGTACAGCGCGGCGGAGCTGTACGACTCGGTGTTCCTGCTCCGTCACGTGATCGAGGCCGCCGAGAGCGCCGATCCCGCAGCCATCCGCGACGGGCTGGCGGGTATCGAGGTCGCGACCGGCATGTGCGCCGTCACCTACCGCAACGACAACGGCTTCCTCTCGCAGGAGAGCACCGTGGGTCGCTACGAGGACGGCGAGTTCGTGGCGGTCAAACGGTACGGCGGATGAGCTACCCCGCTCGACGACCAGGAGGCGGGGTGCCCGAGCCGGGCCCCCGCCTCGTGGCGGGGGGCCGTTAGGGATGTCCCGCTTCGTCCTCCTCACCATCAGCGGCCTGGCCGACGGTGCCATCTACGCCCTGATAGCGCTCGGCTTCGTGCTGATCTACAAGGCGACCGGTGTCATCAACTTCGCCCAGGGAGACCTCGTCACCCTGGGTGCCTACGTGGCGCTCTGGGCCTACCAGGACCTGCGCCTCACCCTGGCAACATCCGCACTCGTCGCGGTGCTCGCGCTGGCCTGCACCGGCGCGGTGCTCGAACGGGTCGCGGCCGCGCCATTGCGGGGTCGGTCGGTGCATGTCGTGGTGATCGCCACGCTCGGGGCCGCCTTGGTGATCCGGTCGCTGGTGATCCGCTGGAAGGGCACCAGCCCGCAACGGCTGCCGGGCTTCTTCGGCTTCCGGACCGTCGAGGTGCTCGGTGCCCGGATCCCGATGCAGAACCTGCTCATCCTCGGCGCCGCCGCGCTGGCGCTGTCCCTGGTCGCCCTGCTCCTGCAGGGCACGTCGTTCGGTCGCCAGGTGCGGGCTCTGGCGACGGACCGGACCACCGCACAGCTCATGGGCATCTCCGTCGACCGGTTGTCCATGGCGGCCTTCGCCCTCGCGGCTGCGCTCGCCGCGGTCGGAGCGGTGCTGGTGGCGCCCACGCAGCAGCTCACGCCCACGTTCGGGTTCGGCCCCATGCTGTTCGCCTTCGCCGCCGCCATCATCGGCGGGTTCGGTCGGATCGGCGGCGTCGCCCTCGCGGCCGTGCTCCTCGGCGTCCTCCAGCAATGGGCCACCGGCTACATCGACCCCTCGTACCGTGAGATCTACCCCTTCGTCCTCATGCTCGGGATCCTCGCCGTGCGCCCGAAGGGCCTGCTGCCCGAGCAGGTGGGCCAGCGTGTCTGAGCTCTCGGTCGACCCGGCGGGCGCGGCCGGCGGGCAGCCGACCGCGCCGGCGACGGTTGGGCCGGTCCGCCCGCCGGTGTACGCCGGTCGGCAGGGCCTCGGGCTCGCCGCCTTCGCCGTAGCGCTCGCAGTGATCGTGGTGCTGGCCGACTCGCCGTACAGCCAGGGCCTGGTGGGCCAGTGGGCCACCCTGGCCATCGCCGGGCTCGGGTTCTACCTCGCGTTCGGCGTGGGCGGGCAGTTCTCCTTCTGCCAGGCCGCGCTGGTCGGCCTCGGCGCCTACAGCTCGGCATGGCTGACCCAGGACCACGGTCTGCCCTTCGCCCTGGGGTTGCTGGGCGCGGTGGCCATCACCGCAGTGGTTGCCGCCGGCCTGTTCGCACTGGTCAAACGTTGCGACGCGTTCTACTTCGCCATCGCCACCCTCGCGTTCGGGTTCCTCGCCGTCGTGGTCTTCCGCGAGTGGTCGTCCTTCGCGGGGCCGGGCGGCGAACGGCGGTCGCTGCCCGGCATCAGCCTCGGCGGCGACGAGCTCTCGGGGCGGTCCTCGGCCGCGGCTGTCGTGGTGGTCCTGCTGCTGGCACTCGGCCTCACCCTGCTGGTCGAACGCTCGCCGCTCAACCGGGAGGCCGCCGCGGTGCGCCACCTACCGCTGGCGGCGTCCACGTTCGGGATCGGCGTGATGCGCATCCGAGCGACCATGTTCGTCGCCGGGGCCGCCTACTCCGGCGCCGCGGGAAGCCTCCTCGCCCATCGCAACCGGGTGCTGAGCCCCGAGGCGTTCGACATCGAGCTGGCGATCGACATCTTCCTCGTCCTGCTATTCGGCGGTCTGGGATCGGCATGGGGTCCGGTGCTCGGCGCAGCGTTCGTGGTGTGGGCACCCGAGCAGCTCCGGTTCATCGGCCGCGACCGCGACCTGGTGTTCGGCGGGCTCCTCATCGCCATCATGATCTTCGTACCCGACGGACTCGTGGGCCTCGCCGGGCGCGTCCAGGGCCTCGTCGCCGACCGCCGCCGGGGACGCCCGGCAGAGCCCGCCGTGGCGGGGGAGGCCTGATGCTCGTCGCCACCGACGTGCGCGTCACCTTCGGCGGGGTCGTGGCCGTCGACGACCTGAGCATCGAGGTCGAGCCCGGCGTCGTGCTCGCCGTGGTCGGCCCGAACGGGTCCGGCAAGACCACGCTCCTCAACGCGATCACCGGCTTGGTGCCCTGCCGTGGCCGGGTGACCGTCGACGGCACCGTCCTGGCCACGGGCCGGCCGGGTCGGGCGCGGCAGGCCCACTGCCTGCGCACCTTCCAGACGCCCCAGGTGATCGACGAGCTCAGCTGCATCGACAACGTGCTGCTCGCCACCGAGGACCGGGAAGCCACCGGCCTCCTCGCCAGTTGGGTGACGCGGCGGCAGATGCTCGCCCGGGAGCACCGACGATGGGCGGCGGCCGAGGCCTGCCTCGAGCAGTTCGGCCTGCGCGAGCAGGCGGTCCTGCCCGCCTCGCGCCTCACCTACGGGCAGCGGCGGTGGCTCGAGCTGGCCCGCGTCGCCCTCGCTCGGCCCCGCTACCTGCTGACCGACGAGCCGTCGGCCGGCCTCAACGAGGCGGAGACCGTCCGCCTGGCCGAGCACATCGCTGCGTTCCGCGCCGCCGGGGTGGGGGTGGTGCTGGTCGACCACAAGGTCGACTTCCTCCGCCGCGTCGCCGACCGCGCCGTCGTGCTGGCGCTCGGCCGCAAGGTGGCCGAGGACCGCATCGAGGCCATCTGGGACCTGCCAGCCGTCCAGGACGCCTACCTCGGGACCCGCCGTGTCATCCGCTGAGCCCGACGTCGCACCGGCGGCCTCCGTCGATGCGGCGCCGCCGGTCCTCCACATCGCCGGCCTGACCGTCCGCTACGGGTCGATCACCGCCGTGGACGATGTCGACCTGACCGTCCCACGGCTCGGCGCCGTGGCCCTGCTCGGCGCCAACGGTGCCGGCAAGACCTCGTTGCTCGACGCCGTCTCGGGGCTCGCCCCGCACACGGGCCTCATCGAGATCGAGGGACGCTCCCTCGCCGGCCGCTCGCCCGAGCGCATCGCCCGGCTCGGCATCGCCCACGTCCCGGAAGGCCGGCGGCTCTTCCCCAACCTCACCGTGCACGAGAACCTCCAGGTGGCACAGAAGGGCCGGAACCGGCGGACCTCGGCCCACGACCCCGACACCATCTACGAGGTGTTCCCGGCACTGGTCCGGTTGCGCAAGCGACGGGCCTGGTCCCTCTCCGGCGGTGAGCAGCAGATGGTCGCCGTCGGCCGCGCTCTCTGCGCGGCACCTCGCATACTGCTGCTCGACGAGCCGACGCTCGGCCTGGCGCCCGTCGTCGTCGACCTGCTCTACGACGCCCTCCAACGGCTGCGCGGTGAAGTCGCCATGCTGCTCGTGGAGCAGGCGACCGACCTGGCCCTCGCCGTCTGCGACGAGGCCTACGTGCTCACCACCGGCCGGCTCACCCTGCACGCCACCGCCGCCCGCCTCACCGAGCGCAGCGACCTGCTGGCCACCTACCTCGGCGGCGCCTGACCGCCCGTCGCGTCGTCCCGACCGCCGGCGGCGCCGGCTGGACCTTCGAGCCGACCGGACCGACGTACGCTGGGCGCCATGACCACCGCCCCGCTCGGCTACCCGTCCGTCGCCAGCCTCGACGAACAGTCGCGCGCCGACTTCGTCGTGAAGGTGTACCAGCACCTGGGGGCAGCCCTCGTCGCCTTCGTGGCGTTCGAGACGCTCCTCATCAACCTGGGAGCGGCCCGGGCGCTCTACGACTTCGTCTCCGGCAGCAGCACCTGGCTGCTGATCCTCGGCGGCTTCATGATCGTGAACTGGCTGGCCACCAGCGCCGCCCACGACGTGCTCAACCCGTCGCGCCAGTACCTCGGGCTGTTCGGCATGGCGGCGGCCGAGGCGGTCATCTTCGCTCCGTTCCTCCACTACATCTTCGAGATCCAGGGCGACGGTGCCACCACCGTCGGCGTGGCGGCCATCATCACCGCCGTGGGCTTCGCGGCCCTCACCGCCGTGGCCCTCACCACCAGCCGCGACCTGTCGTTCCTGCGCCCGATGCTGATCTGGGCGGGCGTGAGCGCCCTGCTGCTGATCGTCGCCGCTGTGCTGTTCGGCTTCGAGCTGGGCGTGTGGTTCTCGGTGGGCATGATCGCCCTGGCCGGCGCCTCGATCCTGTACCAGACCCAGAACATCGTCCGGCGCTACCCGGCGGAGGCCTACGTCGGCGCCGCGGTCCAGCTGTTCGCCTCGGTGATGATGCTGTTCTGGTACGTCCTGCGCCTGGTCGCCTCCCGCCGCTGAGCGGCGCGAACGCCCGATTTCCCGTTGCGTCGTTCGGCGCGCCCGTCTACCATCGAACACATGTTCGTACGACGGGTTGAGCAGCGGTGCTGACGAGGATCGACATGGTTGACGCCGAGCGCGAGATCGAACTCAATGTCGTGGTGGCGAGCCCTCCGGACGTGGTCTGGCGGGCGCTCACCGACAACACGGCGATCCGCCAGTGGTGGGCGCCCGGCGTGGTGATCGACTCCGAGGTCGGTGGCGCCTTCGTCGAGCCGTGGGTCGACCCCTCCGGGCGGCGCCTGGTCACCTCGGGGGTGATCCTCGAGCTGATCCCCGGCGTCCGCCTGGCGCTCACCTGGGCCGACCACGGCTGGCCCTACACCACCTACGTCGAGGTCGCACTCGCCCCGCACCGCGACGGCACGTTCGTCCAGCTGCGCCACACCGGTTGGGAGCAGTGGGGCGAAGACGAGCGTGCCACCCTCCTCCAGGCGCACACCGAGGGCTGGGAGCACCACCTCACGGCCCTCGCCGTCTACTGCGAGCAGCAGGACGAGCCGTTCTGAGCCGGATCAGGCGGGGATGGCCTTCACCCGGGCGATGAGCCGTTGCAGCAGCTCGACGTCGGCGGCGAGGTCGGCTTCGCCCTCGAACACCTCCAGCAGGTGCTCGTCGGCCAGGTCGGCCACCAGCACCCGCACCACGCCCAGCGGCGTCGACAGGTGGGCCGCGATCTCGGCCACCGACTGCGCCGCCTCCTCGCACAGCTCCACGATGCGCCGCTGCTCCGGTGCCAGCTCGGATGTGGCCGCTCCACCCTTGTCGGTGGCGGTCACCATCGCCTCCACGGCGAGGAGGTGGTGGGTCGGCCGCGTACGCCCCTTGGTGAAGAGGTACGGCCGGACCACGCCGGCCTCTACCTCCCAGGCGTCGTCTGGCATTCCGCGACAGCGCCCACCATCAGTTGTTCGGGTAGCAGGACCTCGGCGGTGGTGCCGTCCCCACGCGCCGGCATCAGTCGCACGTCGATGCCGTGTCGCCGGGCGAAGCGCCCGACCACGAACATGCCGAAGTAGCGCGACATCCCGGGGTCGCTGACGTTCGACCCGGAGATGCGCTCGTTCGCCTCGTCGAGCTGGCCGGCGTTCATCCCGGCACCGGCGCTCGTCACCGTCACGAGGTAGCGGCCCTCGTCCACCCACCCGCCGGCGATCCGCACCCTCGTCCCCGACGCCGAGAACGCCAGGGCGTTGTCGACCAGCTCGGCCAGCAGGTGCGACACGTCGTTGGCGGCGATCCCCACGATGGCTCCCGGGTCGATCGAGTCGACGTCCACCCGCGAGTAGTCGACGGCCTCGGCCACCGCCGCCCGGACCACGTTCACCACCGACACTGGCCGGCTCCAGGGCCGGGGCGAGTCGGCGCCCGCCATCACCACCAGGCTCTCGGCGTTGCGCCGCAGCCGGGTGGACAGGTGGTCGAGCAGGAACAGGTCCGACAGCGTGTCGGGGTCTTCGGTGCGGGCCTCCAGGTCGTCGATGTGACCCAGCTGGCGGGTCACCAGATCCTGCGTGCGGTGCCCGAAGTTGAGGAACACCGCGTTGACCTTGGTGCGCAGCTCGGCCTCGTCGCTGGCGAGGGCGAGCGCCGCGGTCTGGGCTTCGTTGAATGCGGCGGTCAGCTCGGCGAGGTCGCCGTCGGCGGGCAGCGGTAGGGGCGTGAGCGCCCGTCGGGCCGCCTCGGCTCCCTCGTTCTGCGCCACCTCGACGGCGGCAGGGAGGGCGACGTGCACGGCGTGGTCGGCGGCCAGCGTCAGCCGTCGCAGCGGGCGGATGGCCGTGCGGTACAGCAGCACCAGCACCGCCACCGAGAGGGCGACGGTGATGCCCAGCACGAGCAGGGCCCGGGTGCGCCGGTCGGAGGCGAGCTCCCGCTGGCCGGCGGCGCTGTCGGCCAGCGACCCCGCGGTGTCGTCCGCGATCGTCTCGAGGAAGCCGGTCTTGCGCTCCATCACGTTGGCCCAGGCCGCCGGGTCGGCGTGGACCTGCCCGTCCGGCCCCGCCGCCAGCGCCTGGTCGCGCAGCCGCAGGCTCGTGGTGACCGCCGGCTGGGCCAACGCCTTGGCGTAGTGGTCGAGCTGGGCCGAGTCGGCGTTGCGCGCGAACTGGTCGAACCACAGGCTCTGGCTGGTCACCGACTCCCTCAGGCGGTCGTAGGTCGTCCGGTTGACCGTGCCCGAGGCGAAGGCCGACGTGAGCAGCCCCTGCTCGACCACCACCTCCTGGAGCGCTCGGGACAGCGCCTGGAACGAGTCGAGCCGGGTCATCATCGCGGCGCTGCCGGCGAGCTCGACGGCCCGGTCGAGATCCAGCACCGGGTCGATGATCTCGGCGTAGGCGCCGAGCACGTCGTCGCTCGTGGCCTCGCCTCGCTGGTCGACCTGCTCCCGGGCGGCCGCCAGGCGGTCGAGCTGGTCGAGCGCCGGTGCGGTGCCGAGCTCCGACCGGCCGCCGGTGATGGTGGCGCGCAGGGCATCGATGGCGTCCGACGTCCGGTCGCGCTGGGAAGCCAGATCCTCGGCCGTCTCGCTGTCGGGGGGAGCGGCCGGCGGGGCTTTGGTGGCCGACAACAGAGAGGCCGACAGCGCCCGCTCCTGGGCCAGTTCGAGGGCGGCGGTCGTGGCGGCGAGCGACAGCTCGACGCGGCTCGTGGCAGCGTCGCCGCGCTGGGCGTCGTCGGTGGTGTTCTGCACCTCGCGGGCCGCGGCGGCCACGAGGACCAGAAGGGGTATGGCCAAGAGGAGGGTCAGCTTGGTGCGAAGGGGGATGCGCATCGTCGTCGGGGGACGGCCGACGCCCGGAGGGGAGGCCCGGGTGGCGGCGACGGTGGAGCGTGCGCGCCGCGGCGAGGCCGGGTCAAGAACCCCCCGGTGATCCCGCGCGCGGCGACCTGGCGTCGCCGGCATAATTTGCTCTGTGTCTATCTCCAGTTCATCTGCTGTTTACCCAATGCGACGCGGAGCAGCTGGATCGCGCCGTGTGGCGTCGACGGCGCCACGGAGAGCGTCGGCGCTCAGGGCAGCCGTTGCGACCAGAGCAGCGACAGCAGGCCGGCGGCGGCCAGGAACAGAAGGCCGAAGCCGGTGAACCAGCCGCCGATCTCGCGCTCGACGTCCTCGTAGCCGACCACGGTCGAGATCGCGTCGTAGACCGACTCCAGGCTGTCGAGCGAGTCGGCCTCGGCGAACTCCCCACCGGAGGTCGCGGCGATGTCGCGCAACGGCTCGGGCCGGACCGGCACGTCCATCGGCACGCCGGTCGTCGGGTCGTCGACCATGCCGTCGGGCGTGCCGAACGCGATCGCGTCGACGGGGACCCCGGCCTCGGCGGCCGCGTCGGCGGCGGAGGCGTCGCTGCGTCCGGTCGTCGTCTCGCCGTCCGAGAGCACGACGATCCGGGCCGGCGGCGGTGAGCCGTCCTCGGCCGGGGGCGCCGCCTCCACGAGGTCGAGCGCCTCGAAGATGGCCTCGCCGATCGCCGTGTAGACGTCGAGCTCGGCCGTCTGGATCGTGGAGCGCACGGTGGCGCGGTCCTCGGTCACGGCTGTCGACGTGATCGTCCCGCTGAACAGCACCAGGCCGATGTCCACCTCCTCGGGCAGCTCGTCCACGAAGTCGACGGCGGCCGCCTTGGCGACGTCGACGCGCGACGGGTCGACGTCGGTCGCCTCCATCGAGTTCGACACGTCCAACGCCAGCACCACCGTCGCCCGGTCCTCGGGCTCGCGCACCGTGCGCACCGGCCGGGCGAACCCGACGACGAGCAGCGCCAGCGCCACCAGCCACAGGCCCGCCGGCAGGTGCCGCCGTACGGCCGAGCGCTCCGGCGCCACCACGTCGAGCAGCGCCACGTTGGTGAACCGCACGACGTCCCGCCGCCGCCGGAACATCGACGCCACCCAGGCACCCGCCAGCCCACCGACCGCCAGCAGCAGCCACAGCCGCCACGCCACCAGGAAGCTCATCGACGCACCCTCCGGGCGGGGTGGGTGAGGAAGCGGGCGAGGTCGACCAGCCAGTCGCGGTCGGTGCGCAGCACCAGGTGCTCGGCACCGATCCGGCGCAGCGCGGCGGCGACGCCGTCACGGTGCGCCTGCGCAGCCTGTGCGTAGCGCTCCGAGAAGCCGGGCGCCGAGGTCTGCACCTCCCGCTGGCGGCCGGTCTCCGGGTCCGACACCACCAGCACCCCGACGTCGGGCAGCTCCAGCTCCCGGGGGTCGATCACCTCCACGGCCAGCACCTCGTGACGCCGGGCCACCATCTGGAAGGCCCGCTCCCACTCGGAGTCGACCAGGAAGTCCGACACGACCACCGCCAGCCCCCGCCGGTGGCTCGGCGCGGCCAGCTGCCGGACCGCTCGACCCAGTTCGGTCGGGCCCCCGCCGTCCACCTGCGGCGCCGTCAACGCCCGGTGCAGCACGGCCCGGACGTGGGCCCGACCGGAGCGGGCCGGGAAGGTCACCGTCCCCTCGCCGGTCACCAGGATGGCGCCGAGCCGGTTTCCACCCCGGGCGGTGAGCAGGCCCGTCGCCGAGGCGGCGTTGAAGGCCAGGTCGCGCTTGGTGCAGGCGGCGGTGCCGAAGTCGAGGCTGGGCGACAGATCCACCACCAGCCACGTCTCCAGTTCGCGCTCGGCGATCGTCTCACGGACGTGGGTCGCCTGCGTGCGGGCGGTCACGTTCCAGTCGATCCGCCGCACGTCGTCGCCGGGCTCGTAGAGGCGGGTGTCGCCGGTCTCGGTGCCGTGGCCCGGCACGAGGCCCCGGTGGTCGCCCAGCAGCAGCCCGTCGAGCCGCCGGTTCACGGTCAGCTCCAGCCGCCGCAGCACCTCCTCAGGGCTCATGCGTCGGACCCGGTGTGGGATCCGTTGCCAGCCGTGGGGTCCTGGGTCGGGCTCACCCGGGGAGCGACCACCGTCGACAGCAGCTGGGCGAGGATCGCGTCGGCGTCGACACCCTGCGCCAGCGCCTCGTACGACAGGACCAGCCGGTGCCGCAGCACGTCGGGAGCGACGTCGAACACGTCCTGGGGCAGCACCCACGAGCGCCGCCGCATCGTCGCCAGCGCCCGGCCCGCGGCCACCAGCCCCAGCGACGCCCGCGGCGAGGCGCCGTAGTCGAGCAGCGGCGCCAGGTCGGCCCGGCCGCAGCGGGCCGGATCGCGGGTGGCCAGCACGAGGTTGACCGCGTACTCCATCACCGACACGTCCACGTAGGTGCCGTGCGAGACCGCCCGCTGCAGGCGCGCCAGGTCGTCCCGCGACAGGACGTTGTCGGCGTGCGGGGCGTCGACGCCCATCCGGCGCACGATCTCCAGCTCCTCGGTGGGCGACGGCAGGTCGACGAGCAGCTTCATCAGGAAGCGGTCGCGCTGCGCCTCCGGCAGCGGGTAGACGCCCTCCGACTCGATCGGGTTCTGCGTCGCCATCACCAGGAACGGTGTGGGTACCGGGTAGCTGGTGCCGCCGATCGTCACCTGGTGCTCGGCCATCACCTCCAGCAGCGCCGACTGCACCTTCGCCGGCGCCCGGTTCACCTCGTCGGCCAGCAGGAAGTTCACGAACACCGGGCCCAGCTCAACGCCGAACGTCTCCGTCGACGGGCGGTAGATCCGGGTGCCCGTGATGTCGGCCGGCATGAGGTCGGGCGTGAACTGCACGCGGCCGAACGTGCCGCCGACCACCGTGGCCAGTGTCTGGGCGGCCAGCGTCTTCGCCAGCCCGGGCAGCCCTTCGAGCAGCACGTGCCCACCCGACAGGAGGGCCACCATCAAGCGTTCGATCACCCGGTCCTGCCCGACGATCACCTTCTTGACCTCGAACAGCGCCTGCTCGATGAGGCTCGCATCGTCGGTGGTGGGTCGTGCTGAGGTGGCGGAGGTCTCGGCGTCGTCCACGGCGCGACACTACGAAGTCGATCGACCCTTCCGGCATCGGGACTTCTCAGCCCTCTCAGGTTCGCGGGGCCGCCAGCCGCCCGACGGGGGAGCGGTAGGCTCCGCCGGGCCATGGACCTCGTCGTCGTCGTCGCCGTCCTCGCTCTCGTCCTCGTGGCGGGCAGCGCCTACTTCCTCGTCGTCGGCCGCCGCCGCGACGAGTCGCTGGGGGTGGAGGAGCCGTCGACCGCGGAGGTCGAGGCCCCAGCTGCGGCCACCGCGGCCGCGACCGCCACCGTCGAGGCGCCGGCCGGCCCGCCCCCGACGTTCCGGGATCGGCTCGGCAAGGCGAGGGGTGCGCTCGGCGGCTACCTGACCACCATCCGCTCCCGCAAGGTCGACGACCAGACCTGGGACGACCTGGAGGAGGCGCTCATCCGGGCCGACGTCGGCGTCGCCGCCACGCAGCGGATCCTCGACGACCTGCGGGAGGTCGCCAAGAGCGAGTCGATCAGCGACCCCGACGCCCTCATCGACCGGCTCAAGGCCGAGCTGAAGGGCCTGCTCTCGGAGGGCGACCGCAGCCTGCGCTACGACGCCGGCAGTCCCAACGTGTGGCTGTTCGTGGGCGTCAACGGCGTCGGCAAGACCACCACCATCGGCAAGATCGCCCGGCAGCAGATCGCCGGCGGCCGGTCGGTGGTGATGGCCGCGGGCGACACCTTCCGCGCCGCCGCCGCCGAGCAGCTCACCGCGTGGGCCGAGCGCTCCGGCGCCGACATCGTGCGCGGCAACGAGGGCGGTGACCCCTCGGCGGTCATCTACGACGCCGTGCAGCGGGCCGCGGCCCGGGGTGGCGACCTCGTGCTGGGCGACACGGCCGGTCGCCTCCACACCAAGACCAACCTGATGGAAGAGCTGAGCAAGGTGCGCCGCGTCGCCGACCGCGAGCCGGGGTCGGTCACCGAGGTCCTCCTCGTGCTCGACGCCACCACCGGCCAGAACGGCCTCACCCAGGCCCAGCAGTTCACCGACGCCGTCGACGTCACCGGCATCGTGCTCACCAAGCTCGACGGCTCGGCCAAGGGCGGCATCGCCCTCGCCGTGGAGACCAGCCTCGGCATCCCGATCAAGCTGGTGGGCCTGGGCGAAGGGGTCGAGGACCTGGTCGACTTCGACCCCGACGAGTTCGTCGAAGCGCTCTTCGCGTAGCGGACGAGACGGAGGAGCAACGGTGCTGACAGTTCTCAGGACAGGGTTCCGGGTCGGCTATCGCGCGGCCCGCGTGATCGGCCCGGCGCGGCTCGCCATCGTCGCCCTCGGCGTCGGGATCGGGCTGCTGATCGCCCCCACGTCGGGCGCCGACCTGCGGGAGCGCCTGCGCCGCCGCTGGGAGGAGCGCCGCGAGTCGTCCGGCGACCTCGACATCGCCCAGCGGGTGCGCGACGAGCTGGCGCAGTCGCCCCGCACGTGGCACCTGCCACAGCCCGAGGTCGAGGTGTCCGACGGCACCGCGATCCTCACCGGCCAGGTGCCGCACCTGTCGGGTCGGGCCGATCTGGAGCGCATCGCCGCCGCCGTCGCCGGAGTTGTCGCCGTCGACAGCCGGCTGGTCGTGGAAAGTCGATAGCGACTCGGCGAAGCCCGAGGCCCTTCGGGGCGGCGGCCGGGGTGGTTGGCGGGCGGTAGGGTTACCGGTTCATGTTCGAGTCGCTTTCGGATCGCTTCGAGGGGATCTTCGGTCGTCTCCGCAGCAAGGGAACGCTGCGGGAGTCCGACGTCGACGAGGTCCTGCGCGAGATCCGCCTCGCCCTGCTCGAGGCCGACGTCAACTTCACCGTCGTCAAGACGATGGTCGAGCGCCTGCGGGAGCGGGCCATCGGGGCCAAGGTCCACGAGGCGCTGAACCCGGCTCAGCAAGTCGTCAAGCTGGTCAACGAGGTCCTCGCCGAGGCGCTGGGCGGCGAATCGGTCACGATCCGCTACGCCTCGCGGCCGCCGACGGTCGTGCTGATGGCCGGTCTCCAGGGCGCCGGCAAGACCACCGCCACCGCCAAGCTCGCCCGCTGGTTCAAGCAGCAGGGCCGCAGCCCGCTGCTCGTGGGCGCCGACCTGCAGCGGCCCGCCGCCGTCGAGCAGCTCCGCACCCTCGGCGAGCGCGTCGGCGTGCAGGTGTTCAGCCAGCCGGGCGACCCGATCGCCACGGCCAAGGCGGGTGTCGAGGAGGCGCGGCGGCTCGGCCGCGACGTCTGCATCGTCGACACCGCCGGCCGCCTGGCCGTCGACGCCGAGATGATGGACCAGGTCAGGCACATCGCCGACGCGACCTCGCCCGACTACACGTTCCTCGTCGTCGACGCCATGACCGGCCAGGACGCCGTCACCGTCGCCGAGTCCTTCAACGCCACGCTCGAGCTCGACGGCGTCATCATGACCAAGCTCGACGGCGACGCCCGCGGTGGCGCGGCGCTGTCGGTCAAGGAGGTGGTCGGCAAGCCGATCGCCTTCGCGTCGACGGGGGAGAAGGTCGACGACTTCGACCTGTTCCACCCCGACCGCCTCGCCAGCCGAATCCTCGGCATGGGCGACGTGCTCACCCTCATCGAGAAGGCCGAGCAGGTCTACGAGAAGGAGGAGGCCGAGCAGGCCGCGGCGAAGCTGCTGGGTGGCGGCTTCACGCTCGACGACTTCCTCGAGCAGCTCCAGCAGGTCCGCAAGATGGGCCCGTTGCAGAACATCCTCGGCATGATGCCCGGCGTCCCCAAGGAGATGAAGGACGCCGAGGTCGACGAGAAGCAGCTCGGCCGGGTCGAGGCGATCATCCGCTCGATGACGCAGGCCGAGCGGATCGACCCCACCGTCATCGACGGCTCCCGGCGCTCTCGCATCGCCCGGGGCAGCGGCACCGAGCCCGGTGACGTCAGCCAGCTCGTGAAGCAGTTCCGCGAGATGCAGAAGATGATGAAGAAGATGCCCGGCTTCGCCCGCCCGAAGGGTGGCGGCAAGGGCCGCAAGGGGCGCAAGGGCCGTTCCGGCGGCGGTCGGGTCACCCCTCCCGGAGGCGGCCGGGTCACGCCGAAGCAGCCGTTCACGCTGCCCGGCTTGAACTGACGCGCCGATCTGGCGCAAAATCGCAGGTCGCCTCCCCGGCGAGCTCGCAACACATCGCAACACAGAAGGACGTACGAAGTGGCCGTCAAGCTCCGCCTCATGCGGATGGGCAAGAAGAAGCAGCCGACGTACCGCGTGGTCGCGGCCGATGTCCGTTCGCCGAGGGACGGCCGGTTCATCGAGATCGTCGGCATCTACAACCCCCGCACCGACCCCTCCCAGATCAGCATCGACAACGCGAAGGCCGTCGCCTGGTTGGCGAAGGGCGCCCAGCCCACGGACACGGTGCGCAAGCTCCTGGAGATCTCCGGGGCGTGGGGCGAGTTCACGGGCGAGGCCCCGGCCCCGGCACCGGCCGCTGCGGCCCCGGCAGCCGAATGACGGATACATCCTCCTCCGACATCGCGGTCGTGCCGACTGCGCACGCCGTGCTGCTCCATGTCGTCGGTGCGCTGGTCGAGGACCAGGACGCCATCCGGGTCGAGACCGAGATGTCGGGCTCGACGCCCCGCCTCACGGTCCGGGTCGGCCGCTCCGACATGGGTCGGGTGATCGGCAAGCGCGGTCGTGTCGCCCAGGCCATCCGCACCGTCGTGCGGGCCGCCGCCGTGCGCGACGGC
>Ga0193742_1000026_pt1 | contig 100833 bp, 136 predicted proteins | sample L2c1metaG_FD_165511 | JGI IMG/M metagenome (GOLD analysis project Ga0193742, IMG submission 165511) | Soil microbial communities from a riparian zone of the East river system, Colorado, United States - L2c1 | ecosystem: Environmental > Terrestrial > Soil > Riparian zone | place: USA: East... | reverse complement strand
ATACATAGAAGTTACTCTACGACATGTTTCCATAGATTTGTCAGTTCAAAATATGTATAACAGTAATATTAAGTGTTTCTGAGGCCCATCTTCATTTGGGTGTCTCATTGACCGGTGAATGACTGTATGTCGTTATCATTGTGGCAGATGCGGTGGTGGTGCTGTCACCACATGTCGTTCGTTGTTACTATATGTCGTTGCAACCCAGCTTCAACAGATTCAGAAACTTCTCATGTACTAGGAGGAAGGCCTGCTACCTCGGAATAACGAGGACAATTATGGTAACTTGGTTCATTTATAAAGGAAAACCAAACCGTTGTTTAGCAGTGATCAGATCTCTAGCAGTATAAATAGTACAGAATATTTTAAAGTTTCCTCAACACCGCTTCGAGAACGTCATTGGTCGTGCTCTTTCCTTTCAAATCAGGAGTGAGGACTAGACCCTCTCTAATAACTTGATCAACAGCGGTACCAAGTCGGTCTGCGCCTTTTGTATATCCAAGGTGTCGAAGCATCAATGCAGCTGAACGAATGGAAGCTAAAGGATTGGCGATCCCTTTGCCCTCAATATCAGGTGCGGAACCATGAACACTGCCATTTGTTATCAATGAGAGGAATGATTAAGCATCAAATATGTCAGAGTACGTACGGTTCCCCCATGACGAAGTCGTCACCTGCATTGACTGATGGGATTAAACCCAACGACCCCACCAGTGCGGCAGCTGCATCTCTATAAGGGTTATTTTTATCAGTTTTGCTTTTGATTTCAGTTTGCTGTGAAACGACATACGAGAGGATATCACCATATAGATTTGGAGCAACCATCACGTCAAATATTCTGTAAAAAAGTTGAGAAAAACCGAGGGAGCAGAGCATAGGATCGAGACCTACTCCGGCTCTCGGAACAATCTGCGGAAACGACAGCAATTATCGTTTATGCGTCATGGGAAACTAATAGGCCTTACCGATAAACAGCACTATCTACCAGTTGTTCTGCAACGGTTACCAAGTCATACTTTCCGTCTATACCGGAGAGCGACGGTACGCTTTTGATGGTTTCGCGAAATAAACCATCGGTAACCGACAAGACATTGGATTTGTGGATAATGGTGAGGTGCTGGAACAAAATAATTACTATCAAATTTGCAAAGGAAAAATATAATTTCAGTGTTTTTACCTTGCGCGATCGGGAATTTGCAAGTTCAAAGGCCATTTGGCCAATCCTTCGAGATGCACGTTCGGTGATCAGACGCGTTGCTCGGGCTTCTTTTCCATGCTCCCCATTTGTCTGCGTTTCTTGTTTGACGTACTGCATTTAAGAAAAGCCACAATGAGATATCAGAAAGAGACACAAGTCGGTTAGAAATTCACCAAACATTCTGTGTTTTCTCGAACTACGACAAGGTCTACAGTAGGTTTTCCGCCGATTTCGGGAGCGACCTTCAAAGGACTTGGTTAGGAAATCGTCAGGAAGCTGCGCCGATATACGTACCGAGACGACAGGACGTATATTGGCGTAAAGGTCGAGCTTTTTACGCAGAGCAACGATCGGAGATGAGTAACCGACCACCCTCTGGGATGGTGAACTAATTTGCATTTCTGAGGTACTTGATCATGCTCGGTCATAAAGAACATGCCTGACGGATCCAAAGAGCGCACAGTCACATTCCTGAAGCAAAACACTGAAAAAGGAAAAATATGGTCATGAGGTGCTACGAATGATCACATGCAAACACATACTCGACAGTTTCCTGAGGAAGAGCAACGCCAGTCCTCGTGAAGCACTCCCAACCGGCTACCAGATCAATGAATTCTGGCTTGGGAATATCAGAACCTAGAGCGATTATTGCTTGTTTTGCTGCCTGAAGTCGTCTTGAGTTTCTTTCCGTTGTATGACAGTCAAATGGGAAATTACAGGGATGACTTCTTTTCCAATACCATCTGCAGGAATAAGGCCAATCTTGAGAGATTGTCTGGCAGCCGTGGAGAAAGACCTGATTGGTAGTCTGAACATATTGGGGATGGTTTTTTTTCAAAGAGTCGACTCCGAGGGCCGTTGACCCACGTGTAAAACGCGTGTATATTATGACCTGTTTGTACAAGCGCGTCGCATCAATCTATTTTAAGCGATAACAGTCCTAAGACAACAAAATGCTCCCCAACTCAAGTTCGTCGCCTATTTTCGCGCCACGTACCAATACTCTCTGTAGTCTTCCACCTAAACGAATTACTTATCTACCTACCCCACCTTCCGACAATAAACTCCAGAAACGCCAATTGTTACATGATACTTCAAAGCCACAGAAGCGCTTGAAACTTGGATTTGACGCGGAAAACCAAGATGATGGAGAGAGTGATAGCGACGAAGATGAGGAAGCGTATATGGAATCACAAGAAATTGCACGCCTCCGAACGCGCCAAAACACGCGGTCCTATAATACATTTTCTCAATTCATGACCAACCCTTCAATGAGTTTAAGGAGACCTGCTCGTACGTTCTGTCTTCTGTCTCATTCCAACGCCATTAAATTTGGTATTGTCTAGCATCCACCCTACCTATCTTGAGATCATTTGTTTCTTCAAACAAATCCGATTTATTCAAGTGTCAGTCTGTCGGAGATGATACATATCTCACTCCGCCCTATGCCTGCGCCTTCTCTCATGGTACGTTTCTCCATCCCTTCATTTCTCTAACCACTTTTGACGTTATGACACAGGTGCTAGGAATGGTGGCATCCCCACCTTAGCTGTCGCGACTGAACAAGGAACGGTACATATTCTCAATACCTCCAAACGAAATGACTGGGACGTAGGTAAGGCGTAATGTTCCCTTGATCTATTGTCTGTCATCCCTCATCGCATCAAATAGAACCGTCGCGGACTACAATGCAAACGCATCACAACGGTATTTTTGATATTAAGTGGAGCCCAGATGATGCTTCGTTAGCGACCTGCTCTGGCGATCAATCAACCCGAATATCGTGCGCAACGATGGGTACTATAACTCACATCCTTCGTGGACATTCCAGCACTATTAAATGTATGGCCTGGGATCCTAGCCATACCAGTTTATTGGCGACAGGTGGAAGAGATGGGGCAATATGCCTCTGGGATTTGCGAGTGGCAGAGCAGCGGCAGGCTGAAGAGGACATAATAACTCCAAGTCCAGTCATGACAATATATGGCGCTCATGAAGACACTGTTATTAAAAGCAAACCCAAACCACGGAAAGGAAAACAAGTACCAATGCCGCGAACCGTCACGAATCTTCTTTACTCAGAGTCTCAGCCTTTCGGACTCATCAGCAGTGGTTCCTTTGACGGGTGAATTTCCTTTATCCTAAGATTTAACTACAAGTTATTGACCTCCACTTCTAGAATCTTGCAATATTGGGACCTTCGAATACCAACGACCCCACAAAAGAAAGGAACATCGAAACCTAAAGCCCCACTGTCCTTGTATTCATCTCCTATCGATCCTACAACTTTGCATGGATCACGGCGGTCCAGAGGTATCATCAGCCTAGTCAGTGGCTCGGGTCCGTCCGCGGGTCTCCTCTTTGCTCTTGGCGCTGATTCGCGTATTCATACCTATGATCTTCCGTCTTTGGCTGCTCAGAGCACCGTTTACACGCACGATAACCTGCAAGCAAACTCTTTCTATGTTGGCCTGTCCATCTCACCGTGTGGACGATGGCTCGCCTCCGGTGGGTCTGGCAAGAAAGGAAGTACCTTTTTGTTTGATGTGGAAAATGCAAGCCGAGCCGGCTCAGTATCTCAGCAGGGATTGGAACTGAAAGGGCAGCAGACCGGTGAAGTGGGTGCAATTGACTGGGCTCGAGATATGTTAGCGACATGCATAGATGATGGGATAATCCGCGCTTGGAGACCAGATCTTGAAACATATCTGGGCTGCATAGAAAATCCAGAAGAGCGGCGATGGGACTGGGCTTGGTCAATGTGATCCTACATTAAATATTATATACCCTCGATAAGCATGACAGACGAAAACATATATTATAAGTACAGATTAGGGTATCTGGCTTAAAAAGGGTTGTACAAGCCTTCAGGCTCCATTTAAAGCATGAGCATTGTCTAGAGTTTGGATTATTATTTCTGCTGTATTGCATTAACAAGCCTGACATAAACACATAAGCAGGATCCGGCAGTCGAAAGGAAAGTCCATACCAGTCTAAGCCGTCCTCCAGGCCCTCTCCCTTTGTAGCGCAGCTTCCCCGCACACTCCAAGGTCTCGTTTTCTCACCACCAGCCAGTCCAAGTTTTTCACTAATCTCCTCCGGCTTTAGAGCACCGTCCACATCTTGTTTGTTGCAAAAAACGAGGAGGGGAGCGCCTTTGAGCTCTTCCTCAGAAAGCATTGTTAAAAGCTCCGTCCTTGAAGTTGTCAATCGTGCGTGGTCAGAAGAATCAATCACGTAGATTATTGCGGAAGTATTGGGGAAGTAACATCTCCAATACGGTCTGCGGAAAGGAGAAGAAGAACAACATCAGGATCTGGATTCGACGAACTATCGTAGTTCCCGTTTTGATGTGTAACTCACCGTATACTTGATTGACCGCCCAAGTCCCAAACTTGAAATTTGATATTTTTATACTGATTGTGAACAAGGTTAACGCGCTAGACAAAGAAATTTGAATACCACATTACCTCCACCGTCTCAACATTAAATCCAATAGCTTCAAACTCATTGTCAGCGTTCAATGACGTGAACAAAATCGGGGGGTAATAACTCACTTGGTATCGTCGAAACAACTTCGCCAATCTGAGATACCTTAACAAGGGAACTAGTTCAAGATATCATAGACATAACATACCTGCAGTCGGTAAAGTATTGTCGTCTAGCGAGAGTTCGTTTGAGTAATTATTGTCATGGTTCAAAAGTTGGTTACAAAGAATTCACCTTTCCGGCTGAATCCAACCCTAACATCAAAATTCGAACGTCTTGATCCTTACTCCATCGAACCAGCGACGACAGGGACGTGAACAAGGAAGACAAAGAAAGACCCATTGCGCCAACGAAGAGGAAAAGATTGAACCCAAAGCTTAAAGGCTGTGAGGCACGTGAGCACACACTTCGGTCCGGATTAGTCGGCCATCCGAAATACCATCATCCTTTAAGTACAAAACGTGCTTTGTGTTTAACTATCGAAACCCAATGAAATCCAAAGAGACAGAACCCTCTTCTTCTATTACTATGCTCAAATTTTCAAAAAGGTCAAAAGATGACAACCTAGCTGCGCAGTCTGAAAATATCATCACTGACGGCCAAGCTCCAGAAAAACCAAAAAAGAGAAAAGCGAAGGGTTCGGATCATCCTGAGCAACAACACGATAATTCACACAAAAAAAGAAACAAGCGGAAAAAAGGAGAAGCAGAGAAACAAGAGGAATCTTTGGAACACAAGGCTCAATCGGAGGAAGCTGAAGGAGAATCAGAACCTCCGAAAAAGAAACACAAGAATAGAACAATTTTTTCTGATCCAAGAGAGGACACACAGTTGAATGCACAGTCACGAAAAGGTGCGTACCACAATGTGGCCATAGCGAGACTGGAAGGAATCTCACGATTATCATCTACAGCTCTAGAGTACGTGTTCACTCAGATGAACCGCCCGTCAAGATGGAAATTCAACAAAGCAAGGCAGAACTGGCTTATCAGGAACGTCTGGTCTTCAGAAACAGTTAGTCGGACATTCCTTTGTTTTTAAGGACCGGTTCCATGACAAAATATTGTACCAGGTACCAGATGCCTATTTTCCTTTGGTATTAAAATATCTAGCAAATGTGCAGGGTGGATCTCGCGAGGTAAGTAGTTCGATCTCATACATTATTCCTCTGCTCAGTTGGCCATATTCTCATCACCATCAGAAATTGAAAGAGACTTGTCAAACGTATCTTACAGTCAAGGCGATCCCGTTTGAGGCACCACCATCCACACCCTTAGCCGAACCAGACGTAAAACCTGCAAAACCAACACCGGGACCCCTCATATCGCCCTCTTCTCAACCTACTCTAGGAGTTATTGCTCCGGCAGCAGCTATTACTGGCGCACCCATGACTGTTTCTGATGCAGCGACCACCCCTGCATCAATAAAACGCACACGAGCTCAAAGTCTACTCGATGTGTTGACATAGGATTTACTTGAAACCATCTAGCTTTAAGCAAGCAATCACCCGGTTGACCATGCCAATATCTGGTGGAAACAGATGTTCCAACAATCTATAAAGTATTGCGTTTTTATGTAGGTTAACTCATGTGATGTTATTTTCCACAACTTGGAAGCACGACTCTGTTTTTGCTTTCTTCGTTATCTCTTCTGATTGCTTTCACCATCGGATGGTGTTTGTATATGTGATCTGATGAGTACATAGTCTTATATCGGTTCAGACGTCCTTCTCAGAATTGTACCTACCTCACTCTACCCAGCTGGCCATGGATTTAGGATGATTTTACGTGATTCTTACCCCCGGCCTTTGGCCCAGTAGCATTAAGTGGTACATATTCCAAGCGATATGAGATAATATTTGATTTCTGGTAGAACATAAGCTGGCTCAAGACCTCCATTGCAATTGCACTGTCAAAAGGTTCTGGACACATAGACGCCAAAGTAACTACTACTCTCGTCCTCCACAAAACCAAACACTGAGCAACAGCGCTCTCTTCCGATACACCATCTCTACGTGCATTCAACATGTCCGATGATGAACTCAAAATTGTGGTTACAACAACCTTTAAATCCCTCCTCTCCTCACGCAAGCTCAATACCCCAATCGCATCCATAGACCTGCTCACCTCGGTCATGACCACCAAAATGCCTTCAGGACTCCTACCCAACGGTATTCCTACACCCCGATTTCGGTTAACCGATCTGAGTAGGTTTGAGAAGATCGTGGAAGACCTGGCGCAGACGTGGACAGAAGGAAAAATCCTGATTTCGCGTGATGATAATGATAGTAAGAAGATGATGATTTGGGAAGTGGGGTTACAAAATGGATTGTTGGGGAAGTCATTGATGGGCACAGGGTCATTTTCTTCTGTTGGCAGCGGTGGTGGTGGTGATATGTCTGGGTCTAGAAAGAGGAAGAGAGTGGTTGATGAGGATGCAGATTCGGCGGCAGGTGATGAAGAAGAAACTTATTTAGATGAAGACGAGGATAATGCGGGGAATAATTACGGTTCCCTTGCGAACTTGAGTAAGGAGATGAGGGAAGTGTATACGATTCTGCAGAAAAGCACAGCGAAAGGACGGTTGCTTGCTGAACAGGTATTTGTTTTGTTATCATTTGTTGGGTACGTTCAACTTATATAACTATACCCTTGTCGTTAGTTCCGTTCTCCTGAAGAACATTTTGAACCTATCTGCAGTCACATAACTAAAGAGGAATGTGCTAAAGCACGACGAGCTGCTTTGCCGTCTTCATCTGATTCTCCCCCTATCCCATCCGACAGCCCATCGAGATCTTCACCACCCCTAAAAAGCATCTGCGACCGTGTCCACTTTCGGCCTCTCATCCGTGCACACACAGACGTTACTCTCGGGCACTGCTCCTACCTCAATACATGTTATTCCGAGCCGACCTACGCTCAATCACCCTCTATACCGACTTCCACTGGTTCTTCCTCACATAGCCATGTAATGGTACCTCCAAATACCCGTGGTCCTATGTCTTTGCCTTCGGGATTGGGAGCGGGTGGGAGGGGCAAAGATAAAGCCCCATGTCGGTATCTGCATTTTGAGGTCGATTGGGATGGAGGGGATGGGGAGTGGAAGGAGGGAGGGAGGGTGAAGAAGAAGATACATAAATTAGATCTTGGGTTAGGACCAGCTGGGAAAGAAGCGCGTGTGGTGGGTTTGCTAGTTTATCTTGGGCCGTGTCGTGCTGATTGGCTTTGAAGCTTCCTCCTCAATGGATCAACTGTGATTTACGTTCTTTTGATTATTCAGTATTGGGCAAGTTCCATGTTATTATGGCCGATCCGCCTTGGGATATTCATATGAGTGTAAGTTTGGTTTGTTGAAATTAACATAAACTGAATGACCGGACAGCTACCGTACGGAACCATGACTGACGATGAAATGCGAGCAATGCCTATACCAGCTCTTCAAGACGAAGGATTCCTTTTCCTTTGGGTCACCGGACGCGCTATGGAAGTTGGTCGTGAATGTCTACGTTTCTGGGGATACACCCGAGTCGATGAAGTGGTTTGGGTAAAGACCAATCAACTCCAACGGGTCATCCGCACAGGACGTACCGGACACTGGTTGAATCACACTAAGGAGCACATGCTTGTTGGGGTTAAGACTGTCACTGATGCAAATGGTGCTTTGAAGTTCCCTTCGTGGGCGAACCGGGGGTTAGATACGGATGTGATTGTTTCAGAGGTGAGAGAAACGAGTAGGAAACCGGATGAGGTATATGGGCTGATTGAAAGGATGTGTCCTGGTGGGAGGAAGGTGGAGATTTTTGGGAGGAAACATAATACTAGGCCAGGGTAGGCTTTTGGAAAGCAAGTCTTTTTTTCGGTCGTTGTTAGCTCACACCATTCCTTATAGGTGGTTGACACTGGGTAATCAGTTGGTACGAGATCAGATATATGAGGAAGATCTGGCAATGCGGATAAAAGCCAAGTAAGAGATATTATTTTTTCCTATTATTGACCAGAGTTGTTATTTTTTATGTTGTAGATATCCAGAACGGCACATCAACACTCCTAATACTCCAAGGCCATAGTCATCGCTATTGGGATTCATTGCTGTGGACTTTGTATTCGGTATCCGATGTGTTATTGTTATTATATCCGCAAAACGTACAACTTGGACTTATATATATCTACAATGTGACATTAATTAGGAGGGTATAATGGGAATAGTACTATCGATCAAGTTCCCGAATGATGATATCGTTGACTCTGGTGACGTTGTCCATATACACTGTTTGACAAAAAAATATCAGGGGAAAGTGGACGGAGAGAAGGAAGAGAAACTTTACCATGATGACCAGCATTATCGACAATATGCACCCTACCATTATTATTTCCCGCCTTTTTCAGTGCTTTAACACTCTGTTCTCCACCAATCGGGTCCATCCAGTCATGATCTCCATAAACAAAAGTGACGTGCATATCTTTTCTGAGATTTGCGATCCGGTCCACGAGAGGCATGCGTGCATGGATACTTGGCTCTAGGATATGAGTGATGCAATACTCGCCTGAACCTTTGGCAAGGGTGATGTTCATAATGTATTCGTGCATATCACGTTTTTCCTCGGGGGTGAGATAGGAAAACCGGCGAGATGAGTACTAGAAGGGATCAATAACTTGCTACAAGATGGATAGAGAAAAGGGGCCGTACGTACTTTACCAATGAGCATGGGGCTCCAGACGAATGTGGAACGGACGACTTGGAAAGGACTCCAACCTTCTTCCCAGAGATAGGTGAAGAGCCGACGAATATTACTCTCCCGTGCTTTGACCTTCTTTTGTTCCTGATGGATAGAGTCGAGCTTGATTGTTGTGGCTCTTTCGAGGGTGGATACCTCTCTTGGACCGGAGGGACGCGATAACGGCGGAGAATCTGGCTGATCATTGCTTATATCTGTGAGCTCTCTAGAATCGTCGATTGGAGCAGGAAGAACACCAGCTGGTGAGAGTAAGATGAGCTTGGCAACGCGATCTGGGTATCTTAGTGCATATGCGACGCTGAAATAAGCGCCGAGGGAGTGGCCTATGAGGGTCATCTGCGATAAGCCCATTTTCTTTCTCCATTCTTCTAGAGAATCAACGAAGAAGGACTCGGCTTCGCTGACTCTTGCGTGGACGTCTTCTCGTTTAGCTTTGATTTGGAAAGGGACGCGAGCTGAACGGCCCATACCAAGCCAATCGATTGCGTATACGGAAGACCCGCGTCTTTCGACCCATTTAGCAAGAGGTGGAAAGTTATGGAAGAAGAAAGCCAGGCCTGCGCCGTAGCCATGTAAAAGAACTGCTGGAGATGGTGGTGGTGATGATGGATTAGCAGTGGGAGTGATTGAGAGAGTGTTGAGGTAACGGTTTGGTGTATCTAGTTGTACACGAGAAGATCGTGCAAGGACAGGACCATCGATACTGGACCTGGCATCTAAGAAGGGTAGAGTGCGGCGGAGGAGGCGCTGCTCGCTGATTGCGCTCTGTCTTTCTCCGGCATGCCACCAACTACGAATGGATTGAGTAAAAGCTGCTGGGATTTCTCTAGCAGGAGGTAGAGGAGGAATTGAATCCATTACTATTCTGCGAATTGAAAAATGAAGCCAACCTGAGGTTGCAAGGGCATTGGCGCTGACCGCTGCTCACAGCTGCCGGCAAGCTTGCGTATCATTTCCCAGGTCAATTTCTGTTTGTAGTTGCTTGTGTTTCCTATAACATCAACATCCATGTATAACGGAATTGGTCTCACAACTCCCCGTGGAAGGTCATTTATCATTCTCTTATATAGTTTTCAATTCAATGCTAATATCACTACAGTGGTACGAGTGGTTACGTTGTTCGCAACCTCTCCACCCTCCGATCCCATGACAAAAACGACAGGTCTTCCAGCTGGGATGCTGCTCTCCCAAAACACAGAGAACCAGATCAGGCTATCCTCGAACACGAGAAAAAACGCAAGGTTGAAGTAAAATGTCTCGAACTTCAACTAGAACTCGAGGACAAAGAGTAATAATATCCCTGTCTATCTTCTTTTCTTTTCGCGACTTCTAATCCATATATCCCTAGAGTTGACGAAGCAGACATTGAAAAACAAGTAGACGAATTACGTCAAAAATTACTTGCAAACCTTGCTTCAACTACCGGTCCACAGTCACTCAAGCCAACAGATACACATGGCATGGCTGCCGCAAAAAAAATCGAAGTTGCAAGAATGGCCCGTGCTCTTGGTACACGTCCGGATTATCAGGAAGGCGACGCCTTTGATCGTGAAAAACAAGAGCTCAACAAACTTAAACGTATCGCTGATCGTGAAGATCGAGAGAAGAGACGTGCCGAAGACAAAGCTAGGATGATAGAGCAAAAGACGAAGTGGGAGTCAGAGAGGAGAGAGAGGGATATGCAGAGGAAAAAGGAAGATGAAGATAGGATAAATGTGAGGAAAGAAGCCATGCCTCCCCCCGCAGTGCCTACAGGTCCTAGGAGGGAGTATCGAGACCGTGATAGGCCCAGAGAGGATGAGTATCGTTCTCGTCGTCCTCCTCGTGGCCCTTACCCAAGGGGTCTTCCCCCTCCACCCAGAGACCATAATATGGCACCTCCCTCCCCTCCAAAGGCTGCACCTATGTCCAGACCAAAGAGAGATCGTGCCTCTTCATCTAGGTCTCCATCTCCGCATGCACGTACCCGTAGACGTTTGGACTCTCGTTCTCCATCGAAATCCTTAAGCAGGTCCCGTTCTCCTCGATACCGTTCACGTTCACGGTCACCGACTAGAGGTGTTTCAAGACGATCTCCTTCGCTTATGACGCGTGTCACTCCTCCTGTTCAAAGAGGCCTTCACCCTCATTCACGATCACCCTCCATCTCCCGTTCTCGTTCTGGCTCACGTTCCAGATCGAGGTCTCTCCCTAGGAGGTCACGGTACCGTTCCAATACACCACCTCATCCTTCACGTAATGAGCGCACCCCTCCTTACATGCCTACTCCTGGTGGGCCTACGCGCGAAGGGAGCATGCGACAGCGGGGCTATTATAGAGATCCATTACCGCCTTCCGCACCTGCGGGTGCAAGAAAAAGGGATAGTTCGCCTGTCCCTGTAAGGAGGGGCAGGTCCAGATCCAGGTCTGTGGAGACGGGATCTTCCATGTCGGTCAGCACGCGAAGTGGCAGTGGAAGCAGGCATGAAAATCGTGGCAAAGGGAGGGCTAGAGATTAATGATATGAGGATGGCTCTATGAGTACAATAGTCGTTAGTCTACATGGTACTTTACTGTGCTCAGCGACTTTTTTGCGACTTGTTTCCTAATTTTACAGAGCAGGTATATGCACTTGAGCATAATTCTCCGAGTGTTCCGAAAGTGTCCCGTTGAAGCTCGGCTCAAGCTCTTCTCTGGATTCTTTCTTCTTGACCACCACATAGACTAAAAACATGAAACGCATCACATCTCGTCCTATTCGACCCTTTGCTCAGATGTCAGGCACACCACAACTACTCAAAAGATACTTCTCTACACCTTGCAAAACCTATCTAGAACCAACACATTCCGCTCCATCTTTAACTTCAATCACTACTCAAGAAATCCTTAGCCGTGGTCGGCAATATTTACTCCCGGTATACGCTCGTCCCGACTTTGTATTGTCCTATGGGAAGGGGGCGTGGGTCTGGGATGTCGATGGTAGAAAGTTTTTGGACTTCAATGCGGGTATTGCTGTCAATGCACTTGGACATGCGGATGAGGGTGTTTTGAAGGCAAGTCTTTGTCTTATTTCTTTTATTCTGTTTCGTTGGCTATGGACGGGTGTTGGTATAGCAATGCTAGTGGTGCCATTTATCATCGGTACCCCTACGTTTTGGTTGCTAGTGCTAGTGATATCTTTATCCCCCGGGTATATCAGCATCCAACCATTAGGAGGTTTTGTTCCTACTTTTGGGAATCATTTCTTCTATTCCCACCTGCACCTTGGGAATAACTATCTTCGAAACGAAATGTATTTTTAAAGTACATTGCTTGCCTACCCCATCTTTTCTGCAAGCGAGGCGGTGTTTTCTTCCGTCATCCACAAAAAGAATAGATCATTGACTCACAAGAATATCTCCTACATACAGGTCCTGACCGAGCAGGCAGGTAAACTATTACACACGAGCAATGTATACCACAACGAATGGGCAGGAAAACTCGCCGAACTCCTGGTGACATTGACTCGAACTGAAGGTGGCCTTGGGTACACCGCGGCAGGCAACCAAAAGCTCAAAGACATAGACGAAAACGCCAAAGTATTTTTTTCCAATTCAGGAACGGAAGCAAACGAGGGTGCATTGAAGATTGCACGCAAAGTGGGGAAAGATCGATGGGCTGCATCTGCACCTAATCGGACCTGGGACGATGCGACATGCACTAAAACGCGAATCGTGTGTTTTGAGAATTCGTTTCATGGGAGAAGCATGGGTGCACTGAGTGTGACCAGTAATCCAGGATATCAAAAACCGTTTACCCCATTGATTCCTGGGGTTGATGTGGGCAAGCTAAATGATTTAGAAGGGTTGAAAAGTTTGGTGGGTGAGGATACTTGTGCGGTCATCGTTGAGCCTGTCCAAGGGGAGGGTGGGATACATGATGCTAGTGAGGAGTGGTTGAGGGCGTTGAGGAAGAGGTGCGATGAAGTTGGGGCTGTTCTGATTTTTGATGAGATACAGGTAAGTTGTTTATGACATGATGGTTCATAAGTTGATCAGATTTGCAGTGTGGGCTGTACAGAACAGGGACGCTATGGGCACACTCGCAGTTGCCTGCGGACTGTCATCCTGACATTGTAACGATGGCAAAACCGCTGGCTAATGGATATCCTATCGGAGCAGTATTGCTTAGGGATAATGTTGCGGCAACGATGACAGCAGGTATATAATCTTTTTTGGACGTATGTGTTCGTGGCTAAAATACATTTACAGGTACGCATGGAACGACATTTGGAGGGTCGCCTCTAGCGTGTGCAATGGGACATCATGTGTTGGCACGGCTATCGTCACCAGCATTTCGTAAGGACACGGAGGATGTGAGTAGATACCTCGGGGAGCGGCTCTCGAAATTGCCCGGGTGGTATCCGAGTATCCTTCAGGAGGATATTCGCGGCCGTGGGTTTATCCGTGGCCTTGGGTTCAAAGACACAAGTCATCCGGGGAAGATTGTGGAGTTAGCGAGGGAGCGAGGTGTGTTCGTTTTGACAGCTGGGAAGGATGCTGTAAGGCTTGTGCCAAGTTTAAATATAGGCAAGGAGGAGGTTGATTTGGCTGTGGACGTTTTGGAGGGTTGCATACACAGGATCACATGATTTTCAATAGACGAGCTGTGATTGGTCGACGCTAGGTCAAATAGCCTGAATTGCCTGATCATGAATTTTTGGTTACCCCACCATGGACAAGATTGCTCGCTTCAAGAATGCTTGCCCTTTCTTAGGCAGAACTAAGACCTCAACGCTGCGCTCTCTGTCTAGCGCTTCCTCTCCTCGTTTCTCTTCACTCTCAGCGCTCACTGAACGCGCAATTAAATGTCCCGTCATGGGCCCTGCCCTCAACGTCCGGTCCAAGGAGATCGTCGCTGGATATGCTAGCATCGCAGCAAACGCCGATGTTGACAAGATACACAAGGAAAAGGGCATATTCCCTCCTCTTGGCGCTACCGTTGAGATGTGTCCCCACGCTTCTGCGGCCAGAGCCGCCGCTCGCATGGCGGAAGATCTCGCAGCGGCTGCTACTAAGAAGAAGAACACAAATGCCACTGCCAAGGAAGCTGCCGCCGCTGGTTGTCCTTTCTATCTCAAGGCCGTTGCAGAGGCTGCTGCCGCTACCAGGCCGGCAGCTTCCTCCTTCGCTCCGAAACCTGCCCCGGCCCCAGCGCCGAAGCCCAAGGAACACGTCGGTTACAATTACGAAGGCTTTTATGTCAATGAACTTGATAAGAAACATCAAGACAAATCCTACCGCTATTTTAACAACATTAACCGGCTTGCCGCAAAGTTCCCAGTTGCGCACACTAGCAACGTCAAGGAAGAGGTCGAAGTCTGGTGCGCCAATGATTATCTCGGTATGGGCAACAATCCAGTTGTCCTTGAGACTATGCAGTATGTATTATTTTCTTTTTTTTATTCTTTCCTCCTCCGTTACTTATCTTCGGTTATCTCAAGCCGTACCCTCGACAAATACGGTCATGGCGCTGGCGGTACCCGTAATATAGCTGGCAACGGTGCCATGCACCTTTCTCTCGAACAAGAACTTGCAAACCTTCACCGAAAACCCGCAGCTCTCGTCTTTTCTTCATGCTATGTCGCCAACGACGCTACTCTCTCTACTCTCGGTGCAAAGCTTCCCGGCTGTATCTTTTTCTCTGACACTATGAACCACGCTTCTATGATTCAAGGCATGCGTCACTCTGGTGCTAAACGTGTTCTTTTCAAACATAACGATCTCGAAGATTTGGAAGCCAAACTCAAGCAATACCCTAAGGACACACCCAAGGTCATCGCTTTCGAAAGTGTTTACTCTATGTGCGGTAGTATCGGTCCTATCAAGGAAATTTGTGATCTGGCAGAACAGTACGGCGCCCTTACTTTCTTGGACGAGGTACATTTTCTGCATTTTCATGCCTGCTTTCGAACTGCTCAGCTGATATATCCGCATAGGTTCACGCTGTTGGTTTATATGGACCCCGTGGCGCTGGTGTTGCTGAACACCTGGACTACGACGGCCACGCTGCGGCCGGTGACAGCCCTCATCCCATCAAAGGCTCTGTCATGGATCGTGTAGATATCATTACTGGTACGCATCCATCGCCACCTCACTTTGACATCCGACTTATTGATTCTTACCTCAGGTACACTCGGCAAGGCATACGGCGCTGTCGGAGGCTACATCGCAGGCTCCGATGATTTCGTTGACATGATTCGATCTTATGCTCCTGGTTTCATCTTCACCACTTCTCTTCCCCCCGCTACGACCGCAGGTGCACGTGCTAGTGTGGTCTATCAAAAGAACTATGTTGGAGATCGTCAATTGAAACAGATTAATGTCCGTGAAGTCAAGCGTCGTTTTGCTGAACTGGATGTCCCCGTCGTGTAAGTACTCATTTAATCCCTTGACTCTGTTTTTCAACTTAATTATCGTCTTTTTTTTGTCGTAGACCTGGCCCTTCGCATATCGTTCCTGTCCTCGTCGGCGATGCCGCACTGGCTAAAGCCGCATCCGACAAGCTCCTCGCTGAACATAATATCTACGTGCAATCTATCAACTACCCTACCGTTGCTCGTGGCGAGGAACGACTACGTATCACAGTCACCCCCCGTCACACCCTCGAACAAATGGACAAACTCGTACGCGCAGTAGACAAGATCTTTACCGAACTCAACATCAACCGACTCGCCGATTGGAAACGCCTTGGTGGGCGTGCGGGGGTAGGTTTGACAAGCGGTACGGAGGAAGCTCATGTCGACCCATTATGGACGGACAGGCAGTTGGGTCTTTTGGATGGCACGACACCTGAGATGCTGAGGAATGGAGACAAAGCTGTGGTTGACTTTGAGGCAGTAATGGCCGCTAGAGAGGTGTTCGATATCCTTCTGGGACCGATCTCTGGGGAGTTGCAGTCGGAAAGGCCAATTGTTGTGCAGCAGCCCCCATCTGCGCCTCATCCCGTGCCTCGTCCTATGCCAAAGATGGAGACCGGTGGTGTCCCACTCAATAAAAACATCCTGGTCCCTTCATCCACTGTATCTGTCTCGGCTTAGATCATCATTCAGTTGCTGTGCAATATAGTTTTGTCATTCTTGGATTGGCTTCTCACCAGTGTTGTAGCTGTGATTGAATTACATTTTGATTTGGAGATTTGAAATTGATTATTGGTGAAAGGAGGTTTGGTTATAGCAGTCCTAACTCATTCTTAGCAAGGAACAAAGCATGACAAAGTATAAAGGAAAATAAATAAATATTGAGTATTGATTAGTATCACAATGAGATATACACATGGGGTTATACCAAAGGTCTCCAGATATACAGTAGACTGTTATAAAGAGTGAAGTCCATATATGTATCTTAAGAGTGAAGTTCATATAAAGATACATATATGGGAGAAAAGACATACATAAATCAGAAGGCTTGGGAGAATGATAAAATGACAAAAGGAAAAGAAGAAAACAGTATTTAATCACAATCAAGAAGACATACTCTTCTTTTTTTTATATAGGGGAGATGGCTTTAGACAGGTGTCTCCGAGGTATGGTTTTGAGGTGGCCGGTTTGGATGACGGCGAGGCCGTGTACGACGGGTGCGGCCAGGTGGGGGGATGTGCCTTTCAGCTTGTGCACTGGACGAGTCACCATCCACTGATGAAGGGCCAGGAACTGGGCCTCCATCAGGCTCGGATTCAGAAGCAAGCTGGATATCTCAAGTTAGCTAGTGAAAAAGAAATTTGAGAAAAAATCATACCGGGGCAACCATAATATCCTCCGCAGCAATGTTGATTACTGCAGTATCTGGAGTGTCAAATACTACCTTAATAACAATGACCATAATCTCAGCATGCAAGATCTGGAAAAGAAGAGGAATAATGAACACACACCTGTTCGGGGTTCCCAAGGTCTTCAAGTTGGTCCTCCTGTGTGAGGATGTCTTCACAGGACAGCTGGGGGATGTCCTGACAATAAATGAATATCATAATTCTTCATTAAGAAAATCAAAAGACATACCTGTTTACTCAAGGGTCCAACCTCCACCTGGATAATCCCATCCTTCTCAACCTTATGGATTCCGGTACAGGCAGAATAGGATGCCAGAGCACAGATGCTTGACAGTATCCAGCAGAGCAGGGTACAGAGTAGGTAGTCCATTGCCAGCCTGAGAGGGAGACAGGGCGAGGTGAAGACAGTAGGTATGAAGCTGCAGATGACTTTGTGTACAGGTTGGAATCGAGCCAAGAGTGGTCGGAGAGGGCTGCGCAAAGCAACCGGAGAGTGCTGCAGCTCCATTGGTCCAGGAATGTTGGGAGGCTTAGAAGACGTATCGCCCGAGTCAACCAAGATGTCATCAGAGCAATAGCGGTTGGAAGTAGAGGTGTACTTGACGAAGAGAGCCATGACCGAGAGACCAAAAAGGCACTGCCAAAGAGTATTCGCACCAGCCTTCCTGCCCGCCTTGTCGGCGTGGACAGCAACTGGCGGTGAAGGTGGAGGTGGTGGTGGCGGCGGCGGCGGAGCGCCAATGCCCGCCCTGACCTGAGGACGTTTTTCTAATGTGGAGAGTGATTAGATACTAGGTAGATGATGAATAACTTTGTGAGAAGCGACTTACTAGGTCTGGGCGGCTTGATGTCCGAAGTAGATACGTTGTTATAATTGTTATTTGGCGGGATTGGATCGGGGGCTGACGAATGTTGTCAGCCAATATCGGAGGGGCAATAAGATGGGAGACTCACGTCCACGTCCACTCCTTCTACGAGGTACGTCCCTCCCGCCCCGAGCTTGGCGCTGCTCGCGGTTATATGCCAAAGTTTCAGATAAAGAACGCGAAGGCGGCGGCGAGGAAGGACCACCAGATTGAGGGTCGGCGTGAGTCCGAACAAGATAAATGCCGGCAGCCACAAGAGACAAGAAACAAGCGGCCATTCCAAACATGACGCTAGCTGTCGTGGGAGGAAGTTGCAAAAGGGGCATAGATGAAGGGACGAGTTTGGTAGTCCTGACGAAGGGAGTCACGATATCATGGTTTTGGTACCTTTTGGCGGCGGGTTCGAGCAGGACAAGACCCTTGGTGGTAGTAAGGCCGCCGATACGCCCACCGACGGGAGATTCAGAATATTCATACATCAAGAGGGAATCTAAGGCGGGTTTGAGGAAAACAGCGCCAGAAGCTAGCAAAACGTTGGCAGCGACGCCAGAAAGTTGAACGGTGTCGAGGAGCGCTAGACTCATTGAGCGAGATCCGATTGGGTGTGAGAGCATGTTTATTGATACGTTATGAAGTAAAAATCGATGACAGTTGGTGGTATGAAGACGAGAGTGTCCTGGTGGTCGAATCCAATATTTATACTGTACCATGGTCAGCCGCCGAAATCAGGGTGGCCTAAACTCGGGCAACGCGTTATTTAGTATAAGCTCTTGATATAAACACATCTGCTTCAACCTCCGACGGTTTCCGCCAGCTTCAGGGCCTACCACAATTTCAAGTTGTATTAGGCATACTGAGTCCAGACTTCCGGAGAAAGCATGATCCCTTGAAAGTCATTGCGTCAACTGCAGCTAGCTTTACTTTGGTGACCCAGAACGTGGAAGGGATATTCTGGAGTCACGACTTCAAGATGCGTTGGGACGAGCATCGAGAAAATTTTGAGAGCCCCATCTGCTTTGCATTGGCTGGTACGGAATATAGGGACAACGACTTGAAATCTCGATTAGAAGATCTTCTTCGGTGTGGCAAGTGCTCTGGGCTGTTGAGTCCCGGGATAAGTGTGGCCGAAATTGTCAAACCATGCTGACATGGTTCTAGTCAACGGTACATTGTGCAATGTATGTTATACGCACTCATACACCCCGGTTTCTTATTTTTAGGACTGGCAGTTTCGGACTGCACCGTCCACAAGAACTCAGGTTCCTCTTGATCCCTACCTCAACGCTGCCCTTTCACTGGGGATATTCAATGTTCAACTTCAAAACCATAAACATCACATCAATCTTTTCATGATATCTGCTGTCCCACCGGTATTCCCAGATGCCCTTACCACCTGATCTTCCACTTTTTTCGCCAATATAAACCCCGCCGCCCCTGACTCATCCTGAGTTTGCTTTGCCTCTCTCTCACGCCCCGTCTGTCTCGTCCGATCGCCTCAAATGACAAGAAGCCAGGCCAATCAAGACAACTGGATAAGGTTGTGGTTCTGTCTCCTCGTTCGTCAACTCGCGAATGAGGAAGTTGTCCGGCCGAACGTCCGAATTGAGGACGTCAAACTCGATCCACGATTGCCACAGCTGGATCACAGATTCGCTTCAAACGTTCAATAGGGAGGGGGAGGTACGCGAGTCGTCCATGTACTGATGAAATCGCGAAGAGAAATATAGGGGAATATACTCGAGAAGCAGCCCATTGACCATAAGCCCATCTCCCCGCCGGATGGAAACACGGCTGTTGTAGAGCCAGGGCAACCAAGCCCCTTGTCCCTCCTTCAATCGTTCGTATGTCTGCTTCTCTGTTCCGTATGCTGTCTAACATTGTGCCGTCTGGTGGTTTAACACAGAGAGTGACCTCTGAGAGATATGCAAACGAATCTTCCACCATCTATGGTGACCGTGACATAACTTGAACGTCGTCTGGATGGTGTGTTGCAGGAAACACCTCTCCCGAGAACCCTAATAAGCTATAAGAACTCGCTGGCGGCTTGAACGAGATTGGGAGGTAAATACAAGCTCGTTTATTACTTACTTCCGAGGGTTTCAGAGCCGGCCTCCTACTGCAAATGTTCTATCCGTAATGATTTCAATGGTTTCTTGAACACTACAGTACCTTTGGAATTCTCCTACACAATAGGATGTACGAACGAAAATTGTCTGGATTCAATCAATGGTGGGTGGACACGAAAATCATATCGATATTTTGTTTACCAGGGAACTTCTTTGCCAGCCCAATCCCACAATTTTCCTCTCTGATTCGTCGCAAGATTTTCGACAACATTCATAAGGTTGCTCGCTGCATCCATGGGTTCAAAAAATTCCATTCTAGCTGCGGACTCCCAGAAACCTCTACTCAAATCGGTTTTCACAGTTCCAGGATGAACGCCAACACAAATTGCTTTCCTTTTTTGTTGTTCAAGATAAAGATCGAAAGTTTTCACCACTTGATTGAGTGCTGCCTTGGAAGAGCGGTAGGAGTACCAGCCACCGCGTTTGTTATCTTCGATCGAACCCACACGAGCTGAGACATGGACCCATTTTGCAGGATGTTGTAGCAAGCTCTCATGTTTGCTCTGTGGAAGGAAACGCGAGAAATGTTTTATGATAAGCAAATGAGAAATGACGTTGATCTGGAAGGTCTCTTGAAGCGATTGCCAATCCAAGTCGGAAGGTTGTTTCTCGGGGTGGAGCGCTCCTCCTGTGATAAAGGCGGTATGTATGACAGCGTCATCAAGACCTTTCTTCTGAAGCGATTCGGAGAGACCATTAGCTGCGGAGGCGATACTGCCCTCGGATGTGAGGTCCAATTGAAGGAGATTCAGCCGAGAAGGGTCGATGCCATCCAGCGGCTTTAGAATATGGTCTCGGACTTCTTTATCTGAGGCTGCAATGCGATAGGTGGCGTAGACGGGAAGATTCGTAGTCCGAAGGAACTGTCGCGTGAGTGCTACACCAAGGCCACGGGTCGCGCCCGGAGTTACTAAAACAAATGGGTTTGGCGACATAATTCAACTACTATAGGAGTTTCTTCCGATAATGATGTCTTATATCTGGGAAGGATCATGATCACGTGCCTGACTTCCAATGAAAGCAATGTTCGATAGCAAAATGATTACAGAGTATACAAGATATTAGCGAAACATGAATTAAGTACACGGTCCACTTGGGTAGAACCAAAAATGCGTGAACACTACGGTCAGCTGGAGACATCACTGCTGTGTCTTGAATAGTAATCGAAGATTCTCCATCTGACAAATGAACCGTTAAACTTCATCCATCTCCTTGATCTTTGCATTGAGGGTCTTCACGAGTCCGTTCATCTTTTCGACCTCTTTTGCGATAGAGGATTGAACCCGCTTGATGGATGCTTCCATCTCGGCGACAGCTTTTACAAGCAGAGCACGAGAAGGTCCAGATCCCGACCCAGACTTGGACAGACGACGCTTCTTGTTAGCATTCGGTTGTACATCATGTCCGCCTTCGTCGTCGTCGCTTCCCTCACCGTCATCAGTATTGCCATTCTGCGACGCACTCGGCTTCTCCGGCGCCTTTCGTTTCGGTCTATCTTGCCACTTGGCCGAATCAGAGCCACCTGCACTTGCGGGGAGAGGCTTTGGGGCGCTTGTAACAGTGGACTTTGGCTGCTTCGGAACTGGAAAGCGAGCGTCGTGTGAGCTAGGTACTAAGAGAGCAGCGTAATAGAATGGAAAGACATACTGGCATGTTTACCTCGCGCTGGACCGGTACTGTTTGAGCACTTCTGTTTCAAACGTTTGCAATACTCGCATCGAGCGCCTGCAACGCCCTTGCAAGTCTTTTTTGTCCGGACACAACGCTCGCATGGATTCGGTGGAAACACTGCAGCTGCAGCTGAGGCCTAAATGTTTACGTTTAAGCAAGTGCGAAGATAAAAAGGGATTATGTTTTCACATTGTTGGATTGGGCTTGCGGCGCTGGTGGATCCTCCTCCGGGTCTGCCTCAGCATCGTCTAAGCCCTTGGCGTCGTCCCCATTCTGCTTACTGTTACTTTTGAAGACGGCGTTTAACACCGACGCCAGCTCTCTTGAGGTATTTGGGGGCACAATTTCCAGGCTGACACTTCTTGATCTTGACATGTTGTGGGCTGCACTAAATATGGTCAAGCGTTTACAAAGGTCGCTTGAGTACGAGTGGGACTTGACTGACGGATGTTCGATTTTGCTTGGACGATAGGATAGCTCTTAGGAAATCTGAGAAAGCGGATCTTTTGGTTGTGGTCAGAGGCAGCGCTAGGGATTTGGGTAGTGAAGAGAGAGTAGTGTGCGCGCGTTGGGGGGAAGGAGCGCTTGATGGGCAGACCCATGATATTAGGTAAGATGAATTAAAAGGTTCTCACGATTAAAATTATTTCTATTTGTCAATAAAGGTCCCCTCCTCTTCGTTCCATCCTAATGTATCGACTGCGACGCCCAACTGCATCAACATCGTCCCCAAACTATGCTTGGGCTCCTCATCTCCTCCCTCTTCGTCTTCACTTCGACCAGAAATGGGTACGACATCCCAACCCCAGTTTCTTTCCCTCTCCTCACCTCTCAATCTCTTCGCATCACTACATCCCCAACTGCCCTCAAATGTGCGCTTCTTGCCTTGATTACTGCTCTGAGAATTACCATGACCCCCATCGGAATTCACATTGTCCTTGACGAGATTCCAAACTTCCCAAGCGACTTCTCGTCCAGCTTCAGACCATTTTTTAACGAGACCTTCGAGAACCTCTTCCTGCACGTCTTCTCTAACCTTCACTGCGCGTTTTAGAATCTGCAGTTTGCGCTCCAGTGCCTGTATTGTCGGCGTCAACCTCACCAAGGAACTATCGTCCAAGGCATTTGACACAGACAAGGGAGATTTGAACTGGGTTGCAGCCCGTGTTGTTCTATACCTGATTTTGCCGTTCAAAGTCGGCGAGGATAAAGGAGCCTGCTCCTGACTGGTTTCGTCCTCTTTTGGTGTAGTTGTGCGGGATACTACCGTGTCTACCCTCAAATCAGTCGCTGAAGCTTTGGGTTTGGGTTCCACCTTTGGGACTTGAAGAAGGACAGGCGAGCGAAAGGGCTGTGCGAGTTTCTTCTGTTGTAGGCGGTGCGCCGCTATAGTCGGGCGTTTCGGATAAGGAATTGCATTCATGGACTTCAATTGATGAGCGTCGACGTCAGAGTCCAGCCTTTTTTGTTCTACGTCAGATTCCTTCGAGAGCCTAGCTTTACTCTCGGTGTTTGGTGTTGTCGCATCTGAGAGCGTCGCTATGGGTGTGACCCTTGGCGATTCAACGTTATGGTCTGAAGGAGATAAAATGGCCTCTTGATGCTGCAAATGTAGGGTAGATACTTCTGGCGATATCATGCTTTGGCTATTATGCTACATCAATGTTAGTTTCTGACGGTTGATCAAAAATTAGTTCACGTACTTGATCAGCGAAGCCTGAAAATGGGATCGGGGCATATCTCCCCTCCATAGAGACATTCTTCCAAATTTCTAGTTGAGTATCCTTGACAGGAGATGAAGGGGGGGATGTGGGGGGTGTTTTGAACGATAGTCCCATTGGACTTGAGCTCGGGATAGGACTCGAACTTGGCATATAAGCTGAGTTTGTCGACGGAGATAACGGAGGGGAAGAAGTGAAATCTTCCTGAGTACGCGTCTCCAACTCCTGTTGTTAATATCAAAGAAGTGGGAAATGTCAATACATGTTTAACGTACCGGACTAGTAGCTCGGGATGGGTGTGATTCTGAGTCTTTGTCGGTATGGTCTATTTGGGAAGAGAAGGAATGATCTAGAGCAAAATCTATGGGCGTATGTTCGTGAGAGCGTTCAACATGTGATGTTAGAGTTTCATCAATATTCAATCCGGTTCCGGTTCCAGAAGCATTGCTATTATACGCATTGCACGAGGCATGAGAAAATTTGAGCAAAAGAGGCAGAGATCGAGCAGCCTGTCTTTCTGTCAAGTGCGGAGTAATGGTTGATTGCGGACAGTCATCAGAGGTGTTCTTGCTAGGTGCCCACTCCGGAAGCAGCAGCGATGGTTCAAGAAAGTGGTCATCAGTGGCGATGTAATTTAAGATAATTTGGTCATGCGCTGAAAGGGGACCTGGTAGAGACGAAAGAGCGGGAACACGTTGGAGGTCAGGGACTTCAGACTGTGGCATATCCAAATCCGATGAACCAGTCATAGCAGCTAGGTCGCTATCAGCGGATGACCCAGAGTAAACATTTGATGCACCGTGGGTTAACAATTTGTTGTCAATTGGAGAATATACAACGTCAGTGAGTTGATCGCCTGGAGAACAGTTTGACATATAGTGTCTCGTTGTCTAAAATCATAATGCCGCTTCAGTGCCTGAAAATGCGTGGGAGCAGGATGGGTACTTGTCTCGTGACTGCATCAAGATCATGCATTGTCGCGCATACAATAGACGACTTGACATTAGAACCAGAAAGTTCAGAAATGTTAAAGTCCCTGGTAGGTTGCTGGCTATCACTCGACCTGTCGGCGTAAACATCGGGTGCCAATGTCTGCTTGTGGATATCTTGTGGTTCCTGAGGACTGTAAACATGGTTAGAAAGCAACTGTGGATGATTTGATATAATATTGTCAGTCAGTCAACGAAGAGGGGATGAGGAAATACTTTGGATGGCAAGCCGTCGGATGCATAACCGGGAGCATTGACTTGATGTAGTGATTCGAGACTCAAAGGAGGAATATCAATCATTCTCATCGTGACAGACGACTTGAATGTATGCGCATGAGAATCGCGCAAAATGTTAATAAATGTTGTTTTATATATTTACTTCAGAGGCCGGGAAATCTCCAAAGCAAGGACCAGAAAGCATGCTATATGACGTCGAAGAAAAGATCAGGACATTCAGAAATATCTCAGCATCCCTCGACAGGGTTCATGACAGACAAGTCCTGGCGAACCTCAGGTTGACTAGCACACCTTCATCTGACCGAGGGACAGGGTCATCCAGATTCATGTGAATTTTTGGAGGCGTACAAGCGATGGTGGATGTAAGAAATTGAGAGGAGAGGTTCACAGTTCGGAAATCATTAAATTAAAGCTTCATCACGTGATTTGCACACAGTAACATTCATTTTGCATATCCGGGTCGTTAGCCTATCTCAGACTCCAGAGATTTTGCAGAGGCGATCGCTGTAGTTTTGTAAGAAAGTATTTTTTGTTGTACAAAGGACAAAATCCAAGCAAGGCCTGATGATGAAAACAAATCGACTTGTAAGCTTCATTTCTTGCTAGGTTGTGCTCGAACACGACCGTCCCCACGTTCATGTCGCTTCCGAAGTTTTTCCTGCCGTTTGCTTCCTGAAGGCTCTTTTTCTGTCTGGGCTTCTGTAGGTGTTGATGCCTCTCTCATGCCCGAGGTCATGGGCGAAATAACGGTTATCCAAAGTTTGAAAATAGCGTATAATGGAATCTTTCAGACATTTAAGTTCAAATCAAAAAAGAAAGGATATTGACAGGAGACACACAATCATATATAGCCACCAAAACCATTCGCCGAAGGCTCCGCTTCCTATTTGGCATGCCCCTATTGCAGACGCGTCAAGGGAGATATATATCATGCAGGAGTGAGACCCACAAGTGACGTATAATATATCAAAACACCATTCTGTCACGCCTTGCTGGCTAAGATCTTCTCCGTACGAAATTAATGTGCCCGTGGTAGGATCGCGTCTCGCTGTACCAATTTTGACCAGATATTTGTACAGGAATAGAGCTGGAAGGAATGTGGCTACATAAAGAGCCATAGAGCCATTGGATGGAGGTAGGGAATTGCTTCTAAACAGGAAACGAAAGACCAACGACATGATGGTCGGCAAGATCATACCAAGCTTCAGAATCTTGACCGTGCTTTCATTCTGATTTGCTGATGCATCATGAGTTATGTATTAGTTGTATACAAGTCAAGCTCACCGATACGTTTCGCAGAGGCGTTCGCCATGACCGGAGCAAGCGTAGGTCTGGACAAGAATCAAAGTATCGTCACCAGCCTAAGTTATTTTCAATTTTGTGCCTGTCACGTGGCAGGTTTTTTTTTCAAAAATTTTACCGCGATCATCACTGGCAAGAATCTCGATGTCCTCGACGACTGTGGACACAAGAAGAAAGTTTTCCAGAGAATTGGTGCAGGAGGCTTTGGATGCTAACAAAAGACTTCAACAAATTCTCACCCAGCGTGCAGAAGAACTGGAAGCAGATTTGAAGGAAGCCGACAGTCTGTTGGTCAGCGTTCAATCACTCTTTGGAATTTCATTCCCTCTAACAATATCTCTCGCTCACAAAATAGGATGCTGCGAGTGTAGATGATACTCAAGACGAGCAAGAATCAGAAATTGTGATACCTGGAGCAAAGAAAGCCACAAGTTTATTTCCACTAATCGAGTTTTTGAATCCGGTATGGTGTCACTTGACTGCGGATGAAGAATTAATGTCCTGATCATATCTTAGGTTTCTCCTTTCTATGAAGAAGCAATTAAAAGGTCGAATTATTTGACCAACACTAATATGCATCCTAGTATGCTTGGTGGAATTGTCAGCCCTTCTTTTCTTTCATGACCGTTCTTAATTTAGTGAAAGAAAAAGATCTTGAAGTATTAGCCGATGCTGTCCGACGAGAAAACCAACGGCTACAAGCGTACAAGTCTCGATCTCAGTGAGTATTCAATAATAATTCTAGTCAAATGACGTCTCGTGCATTACATGGTTCACAATTATATTAGAGGTCCGCATTCAATGGCAGATACGGCAATAGACTTGGACAACAATGTTGGGGGCCTTGACTGGACGAAAATTGCGGAAAGAGTAAGCAGAGCATTAATCATAGCCTTGATACTGCTGTACTAAAATACCCCATTTTGATAAAGGTTTCTGACGCATCATCTGTTAAGAGGACTGCGATAGACTGCCGTGTCTGTTGGGTTGGAGATAGACACCCTAAAATCAATCACGATGAATGGGCAGCACCCGAAGTCGCTAAGCTCAGTGAACTAGTTTCCGAGATTCTCGAGGAGAAAGGCACGGTAGACTGGGTGGAGGTAGCAAAGCGGCTTGGGGTATGTCGAGTTCATTTCAGGTCATATATTGGTACAAGTTGACGTCTTTTAGACGAATCGCACGCCTCTGGACTGTTTGCGGCATGGACTTCTTCGACAACGTCACTCATGGACTACAGATCAGGATCAAAGACTCGTAGACTCTGTGAAGTCTTGTGGGATCAGTAATTGGCAACTCGGTATGCAAATCCTGGGTACTCTGCCCTATATCTGAAATCTTTGTGAATCCAGTCGCAAGGAACGTATCTCCACATGTCACGGCAGCTCAGTGCCAAAATCGATGGTACAAATCCTTAGACCCAGCGTTGCAGCGTGGTAGTTGGACGGAAGAAGAAGATGATCGTTTGCGCAAAGCTGTAGCAGGATACGGCTCGTCATGGGTACAAGTCGCATCAGCCATTCCTGGACGGACGAATGATCAATGTCGGGAAAGGTGGCATGAGCACCTTAATATTTCCACGGAGAAGGCGGCATGGAGTGAAGCAGAAGACACGATTTTACTTGAGAAAGTAAAGATAATCGGGAATCGGTGGAAGACGATAAGTCTTACGATTGGGAACAACAAAACAGGGCCAAACGTAAGTCCCATTGTTTGTTACCAAACCATCTCGTTTTTCAAGTCTGTCAGTGCCGACTGCGTTACGACAAGTTGATGAGATTGCAAAATGCTCGAAATAACGCGACACCTGGACCTTCCAATACTGGACCACAGCCAATTTCCGCAGCGCAAGTCTCTGAAGATGGCTCGTCAACAACACAACAATCCTGCTCTCCATCCGTAGAGGTAGCCTTGCCTACCGTTGCTAAACCTCGACCAAAACCTCGACCAATAGGTAAAGGGAAGGCAAAGGAAACCATCGTTGATCTTAAGCAGAATATTGGACCTGCTCTGTCATTACCCGGAAAAGCCGTTGAAATTGTCACAATAGGCGAAGTTGATACAACCAGCGAGTCTCGAATCATCAGTAACGGATCGACAACTACGCCTACGAACATGACGGCGTCGGGGCCAATGTCAAAACCAAAACCAAAACCAATAACCAGGGCGAAAAGGAAATCAGCTGCAGCCGAGAAGGCACCTCCAGCAACGACATCACTGGAGAATGTACCGGAGAATGTACCGGCGTCAGGCGCTTCTTCCACTGAGACCACACAGAACACCCCGAGAAGACGATCCAAGAGAAATATCGACACTCATTGGGACGAAGCTTCCGTCCCCAAGAAGCGTAAGACACAGGCGCCAAAGCCAGGTTCAACCCCAGCATTAGAACCGCCCATCGCCTCCGCCTCTATGTCCACTCCACAACCAGCAGACGGCACCTCTCCCATTGCTGACGCTGATGAGATCATGGAAGCTGAACTCAACCCTAGGCCGACCACGAAAAGAACATTGCGAGAACGCAAATTAGCAACCTCCGCTACAACTGTTGAAGATACTGGTGAAGCTCCAGTCAAAAAATCAAGAGGTCGGACTCGTAAATAGCTGGGTTTCCATCTGGTTCTTACTGTTATATCCATGTATTCCGCGTCGAAGAATTCTCCTTAATTGGTATTTCATGTGGTGTCAAGTAAAGCAAAGCCGGAGATTAGTGTATACTCCAGTAAACATGATTTGACCACTAGCATTCAACGTATGTAGTCTCCTCATTTTGTTCCGACCTTCCATCGTTTCCTTGGCTGAGTGCTCATTTCCCAATTCACTATGTGTCCTAACAGCTCTCCGTCCTCCTGGTTCATAGTGTCCTCTGTCGCAAGTAAAAGGCTCTGTAGAGATTCCTGAACCAGAGCAGCTGTTTTAAGCTTCTTCTCGAGGGATGGAAGGGCAGCTTTCTTGGGTGGCGATGCCTATGAAAACAAGATCAAGAATTATGTTGTATTGAAATGATTGTGGAAGAAACGTACGGGAGTCTGTAGATATGTATGTTTCGGCGGGAGATCTGGGAAATAAGATGGAAGACTTTTCAAGGTCGTAGGTATTGTTGAAGAGGCATCCTCATCGTCTGATGCAAGTAACTCCGGTGAGGGAGACCTTGAGGGTGGTGCTAGGAGAGCCATGGGTCCGGTCGAAGGCGCAAGAGAACTATGTCCTGGATCATGAGTTATAGAGTGAAGCATTTTGAATGGTATAAGCATGCATACCACGCTTTCTTTTTGTTGTTGATACCTTTACCTTGTATAGTTCTTTCGGAGGCAAATCAAAGTCTTTACATGCAAGCAGTAGGTCAGAGGCGATTGCACCTGCGCGGTTGGCAAGGTTGGCATATTCGTGTGCCCTTTGAAACAGTTGTTGTATAACTAATGTTGAGAAAGATGAGGTCTAGAAGGTTGATTAGATGCAAAAGTGCAACAAACATACATGTAACGAGCTCAACTTCGAGGCGTTGTACTGCAGGTTGTACTGCGGATTCGAAACCTGCACGCTGCAACTCGAGTGAAATAAGTCTCTGGACTGATTTAGATGCGACTGCGGGTGTGATGGACGGTTCTGGAGGATCAGGCGGAGATATTTCTGTTATAGGTGCTGGCTTGAGGTGCTGTGGGTGTTGGAAGGAAGGAAAATAAGGTAAGGATGAAGGTATCGCTGAAGTTACTGATGGATATTGGTTTGGATAATGACTGCTGTAAGGGTTCAGAATGGGATCTGGCTGCGGATGGTACATGGTGGTGAGAAGGTAAGCTTAGAAGGGTCAGTTGTCACTTCTTTCACAAATGCCTCCCACTGCTGCAGAACAGCACGAGATACCGCTTGCCCAAGTCAATACCCGTGCTGCCCGTCCGATGATAGTTGGTCCCGATACCCCTGAATATCCTTATCCAATCGCATTGGCTGGTGCTGTTCAGAAAGGGTTTGGAAGGGGCGGAAAGGACTTGGGGTGTCCCACTGGTTCGAGTTGTCGACTATAACTCCTCTCATCTCTAATCCAGCTCCTTTTCTACAGCAAATTTACCAGACGATTCTATCTCGCCTATCAGCTCTGTCGCAAAAACTGGAGTATATTACGGTTATGCCCAGATCATTCCACCCCCAGAATATGCTGCCGATTTTGGACCGGACGATATCAAGGTGTTACCAATGGTCATGAGCCTCGGCTGGAACCCCTTTTACAAGAATCAACGATTGTCGGCGGTAAATGGCTGCTTCATATAGGACTTCTTGCTCTCATTTTGAAAATAACTTCATCTCCAGGAGATACATATCCTACACAACTTCCAATCCGATTTTTATGGCTATGAGATGAGAGCGCTAGTACTAGGCTACATTCGTCCAGAACTTGATTACACCTCTCGTGGTGTGTAGATTAACGACTGTGATTTTGGCCCTTACTGACTTTTCCCCAGAAGCATTGATAGAAGATATTGAGATCGACAAACAGGTTGCATTGAATTGCCTACAGAGATTAGAATATCAGAAGTACACCAAGGAAGTCCTCGCAGATTTATAAAGAGCCTAAGAGTCATAGATAAAAACTTGGTAGACAATTTACTAGCATGTAAAGATGTTTGGAGTATGTAATTGATTATATCCTGTAAACCTCCATGACTAACTTATCTACGTATACATCAGTGGTTTTCTCGTGATCACAATGGGGACCAGAGGATACATCATCGATACCGTAGTGAGTCCTGAAGTCATATCTCTGAGGAAGGCATCAAGCACTCTCATTGTGTCTTGCTCAGTGGTTCACGATGTTTGGTTTTCTTGAAAATGATCTCACCTACCCTCACCCGATCCAGGACATTCCTCGCCACGAGAAAGGGACAAGCAGCCGTCACTCTTTCCGCGACATCCAAGTTACTCCAAGAGTGTCAAGAGAGGTGGACCCAAGTTTGGCTCATTCCATTTACTGAAATACGAGGCTGATTCGGAGACGTTTCTTGCTTACCAGGATGGCAATGCTCTTGTTGAGATCGAAATTCAGCATGTCCTCTCGCCTATGAACGCCCACTCATCCCCACGATCACTGTGAAAGCAATTCGAGAGTTTATAGTGATTCTGAAAGTTGAAGGTTGGCGCTTCAGTTGGATAGAAAAGAATTATAATCTGCTCCAAAAATTCTAGCGACTCAAAGTTAGTATCTCTGGATCTGCGTATGATGGCTTCCTTAGAAGTATATATACGAAAGCAGACCGCGACAAGGAGAAGAAACTTGGAGAAGCCTATCTGAAATCGATTATTTTGATTTATTGGTGGTCAATCACTGCCAATTTATTTAGCTTAAAATTGTACAATGTGACAAGAATGGGCAAGGTCTGAATTATTGATCAATTGACAGAAAACGAGGTCAAGAAATGTAGCATACAGCTTATAAACGTCTCATCTTCTTTGACCTTGTGCCTCCAATTTTGATGGGTGTTCGATCCGTGACAGAACAGACCAATGACCGGATATTTTGCCCTTCGACAGCAAGCAGAGCCGTCTTAAGCGCGTCTCTACCTTGCCCGAAACCCTTGAGAAAAAGAGAGACCTTGAAGTCTTTTTCTATGGCTAAGTTTTCGATTACCCTGAAGATCCGAACTGCAGATTGGTACCCTGCTTCATACGAGGCACGATTGGCACCCTTGAACTCACACCTTCCACCAGATTGCCAACCGATAGTTTGTCCGACGGGGTTTGTGAAAGTGATGATGGTGTTATTATTAGTGGATTTGCAATGAAGGCGATACTTGGGGAGATCGTGTTTCATGCTGGGCAACGGCATTTTAGGATATACGTTTGACACTGGAGGATCATCTTTATGTCTTGGCGGAGGTAGTTCTTTGAAGGTAGATGCAAGCCAATCTGTCTGTGGGGGATCCGAGTTTGAGGTTGCAGTAGACAACGTTCGATATAGGCAGCATGGACGCCTGGTCAGTGCGGCTATCGTTGACGGACGAAAAGCCAGCATGTCACTGGCAAAGAAATGATTTCAAACTCCGGTAAGTTGCACGGAAGTGTCCGGGCGTTCGGTGGCCTCTACAAAACCTTGACCATTCATTAATATTCATTCTCAATGGCGGTACGTTTCTTGGATTTTCTTTTCTTCTTCGTCTTATTTTTCTTAGCTCGCCAACACACTCTACAATACCTTCTTCAAGCGCAATAGTAGGCGACTTGCTTCTTAACATCATCGTTCTTGCTCACCACCTTGGTCAGGCGTGTTCGTTGGCACCGTCTTTGCAGGCGCATTTGCATTTGGCATTGGTTTTGACGTGGGTGTCACCAAATTCTACGATGCGTGGAACAAAGGAGTGCGTCACATTCGCTCCTTACTTGAATAATATTCACCCGAAATTCAGAAACAATGGAAAGATATCCGACATAACTATGTGACAGAAGAATAGAACCCACCATAGATCGTGTCGCTTGCTCAAAATTAATCCTCAGAATATTCGCCATACATTTTGCATATTATCTATCTTTGAGAACGCTGCCAATTGCTGAAGACTATGTATAAGAGCCATGTTTTCCTTGAATGCATACCTGAACAACATCAACACCCTTGAGGGTGTCCGATTTGACTGAACGTACTCTGTTTCATAAACAAGTGTTGAACGTTGAGTCCTGAGCGCTGAGCGCTGAGCTTTGACCTTGACCTTGTGACAGTACTGTGTGACATTGTCCAACTCTGCTTCTTACCTTGAAGTCAACCTTGAAAAATGTCCAGAGGAAGATCCTTGTCTGCCCGTAGTGTGGACATGGATGTTGACGTCCGCTCCCCAGCAGATAAATCAGACGCCAGAGTAGTAATAATTACCAATTTAACTCGCAATGTTGTCGAATCCCACCTCAAAAATATCTTTGGCTTTTATGGACACATAACCAAGATTGACCTTCCAGTCTTCGTAAAATGTGAGTTCATGTGCAGTCCTCATTGAATTGACCGCTTAATTATCAATAGCTGGGCAAAATAGAGGGAAAGCTGCTTTGGAATTTGCTGACTCTTCTTCCGCTCACAAGGCTGCGTCGCACATGGACGGTGGTCAGCTCGATGGTTCCATTTTAAAAGTCGAACTTTCCGACCTCCCCATTCGTTCTGTTTCCCGCTCGCCAGTCCGAGCGCCTCGCGGGCCTCGAAATGGACGTGACAGACTGCGATCCATCTCTCGTTCCCGCTCTCGCTCTCGAACTCCTCCAAGACGACGAGGTCCTGCGGACGGATATCCCACTCGTGACTCATTCCGTGGAAGACTGTATGGTCGTCGGGGTCCGCCAGGGCGTGATGTTTACCGACCAGGCCGCTCCCGCTCTCGCACACGTTCTCGTTCGCCCATTCGACGTGGTCCTTCAGACAGACCTCCACCGCCCCGAAGGCGTTCTCCAAGTTATTCTAGAGGAGGATATGGCCGTCGCAGATCTAGAAGCTACTCCGTTCGCTCCAGCCGTTCCCGCACACGATCCCTCTCTCATTCACGTTCACGCTCGATGTCATACTCAAGCGACTCGAGATACTCTCGAAGCCGGAGCCGTACCAGATCAATCAGCAGGGGAAGGAGAAGTCGCAGCCGCGATGATATTAGGGATAGTAGATCCAGATCACCCAAAGCCTGATGATACGGCTTCAAAACTTGACATATTTTTCTCGGTTGCTCGTCTTAATTATCTATTCTAGACTTTTCAAAAAGTGTGTCTAAATATCAAACCATTTCCACAGTGGATGTCAGGTTTGTATATTTGTTCGTGTATTCAAAAATATGTATATGATGCGAGCGGTATGTAAGTGCTGGTAAACGTTAATCGCTTGTCATAGAGTCATCATCAGCAAGGAATGGCCTGCGGTGGATACTCATTAATCAGACGCAAATAGTTGGCAGAGAAGACTGCTTACGCGTATTCATAGTCATTCCTGATGGCATTTGACATCCACTCTTCGTCTGCCTCTTGTTGGGGGAAGCCAGGCCCTCCAGCTATACTCAACACTACAGGCAGCATGACCAGTCCATGAAGTGCTCCAGAAATGATGAGGGTTAACCACATGCGGAAATAATATATCTGTAAATCTGTCAACAAGAACTTGGCTGGAACATCAACAGGCTAACCTCAAGTAACTTAGATCGAGTCAAAGCCAGCACTGACATGCCTATCAGTTTCGTGAAAGTGATACCCGACAGGACCTGCAAAACGGCGACTATATCAGACGTGAAGTAGCGTACTTCCTCAAAAGCTGTACTTACAGATGGACCAACATCAACTAGAGCAGTCCACATTCGCTCGTCGCGCTCTTTCTGTCCGGAGGGATGATCAACAGGGAGACCCGTACCAGCACTCATGAATGCACGGGCAACATGTGCACAAAATTCAACGGAAATTCCGAGAGAAATCACCAGGTTGACCAAACTAATAGCGTTCAGGCTAATGCCCCAAATGGACATGACGCCCATTACTGTCACCACAGTCAGAGCGACAACGGCAGTCACAATTGAACCGGTCCTCCATGAACCCAACATCAAGGCGGTGACAATCAAGACGGAAGCCAGACCGAGTCCCAATACCTCTTGCGTCATGCCAATGAGGTGGGCATACTGGTCAAAGAAAACATAGAATAGAGAGTAAGGGAAGACTGATGCGCCTGTCTCTTTAGATATTTCATCCGCGATTCGATGAGCAGCCGCGAAAGCGTTGATAAAGTCATTTTGATTTTTCAGAGGTGAATGGAATGTGCGGAAATGTGAGGCTGTAACTTGGGTGCCTGACTGATCGAGTGCGAGGGCAAATCCAAATGATGCTTTACCAGCCAAGGGACAGCTTTCAGTTGTAGGCGATATCCACCATTGCTTCAGGTATCGCATGAAATCCTCGTTCTCAGGAAAGCCGTCCATAGTGATATTCCAAGGAGGCTGTTTGCCTTGGTAGCATGGCCGACACAATCGAAAAGAATCATGTTCTTTACAGAAAACGGAAGGATCTGCCTTGCGAACACGACAGCACTGCTCTTTCGCGGGATCGAGCCAACCTAAGAAATCGTCTATCCAGGATGCACTTGGCTCTGAAATGAAAGATGATTCTGGGCGCTTTCTCTCCGCCTCCAACCTATTAGCAACCGAGGAATTGCTACATGTTGTAAAACGGCCACATAAAGCTTGTTGTCCAGAACGATGGGATACATCAACATCTGTGGAGACAAAGTAGACCGGTGGGCCGACGTCAAGGTAGGCATCGAGGTTGTCGAAGTAAGAAACCAGGTAAGATCCTGAGGGTAATGCTAGTCGCTGGTCTAGAGGGGTCATGAGTGACGGCAAGACTTATAAAGTAAAAAGAGCACGTTACCCAGGCCTAGTTGGATATGCTGTATAGAAATTATGGACACTACGAAAACGCCGGCGAAAATAATTAAGACAATACCCTTAACAACTGGCTTGAGCAACAATGGGGCGTAGTATTTGCGAACGAAGCGAGCAACCCTGCCTAACCCACTGCTTGTATTGGGAGCGTCTGGAAGGGCGATACGCGACGGAAGTCTGACACAGGGAAAACAATCGATGCGGTTGGCCTGTTAAAATGAACCTTGAGGGAAAGTATCATAGCAAAGATTTATTAACGAACCTCAAAACGTTTCAGGTCAAGTGACATCGCACTGACGAACACGGTAACTTGAAGGATAGCATTCAACAACATACTTCCAGCAGCATACAGGGCAAAATTTCGGACAGCTGGCATGGGTACAAGAGCACCAAGGCCAAATGCTACAGTCTCCGTGATGGTGCTCAAAAGTATGGAGGGACCCATCTTCGCCAGTGTACGCGCGACTCTCTCCTCCGCAGCTAAATACAGCGGCATCGAAGCTGTATCAATCTCGTCATGAGTCGAATCGAATGGAGACCGGTGCGAATTTGTAGGAGACATGGCTGCAGAAAAGCCGGGACCTTGGTAGTCTTGTGGAGCGGCATTCGGACCATGGAGGAAGTTTTGCCTATCTAGTTCATGGACAAGGATAAATACGTTATCGACTCCAACAGCCAGTACAAGGAAAGGGATAACTTCTGCTATGATGAGAGTTACTTTGACACCAAGGAAGGAAAAGAGGCCGACAGAGGAAGAAACAGAAAGGATGACAAGGAGGATGCTAAATAAACCAAGAGTTGACTTTGCTCCAACAAACAAAGATCGAGGTAGACGAGGGAGAAGACGAGGGGTGTCTCGGGAATCAATAGAGAGCGAGGAGGATGCGATGCCTGAGCGAGCAAACAATTTTGGGATATTGTGCGCCCATTCTGAGAGTGAGGATAATATGCCGTCTTCTTCCCGAGACGCGGAACCACTGCCTAACGTCAACGAAACATATAAAAACATCGCCAGGTACGAAAGCACCACGATCTTGACGTCCGTATTGGTACTCTTGTTTATCTCTTCCTCAAGAGATACGCCGGTCGAGAATGCAATTTCTAAACCAGCTTCGGAGCCTGCTCTCTGAGATAGGTTATAGAGGTAGGACTTCAAGGTCCCTTCCCATTCCATGGCCATCGCTTGAGTCTCTGGCAATGAGGAATCCGCAACGACATACGTGACGACCAGTGCTTCAGCCGCCAGATATGCCTTGCGATCCGACTCTGTCGTTGGTACTCCACCTAACACATAATGTGGAGCGAGAGGTTGCTGGAAGTCGGGTAAACAGTCGACTGGCGCTTCTGCACATGATTGCAAACGCTCAGCCCAGGTAACTTCGTCATAATCGTCGAGGCTGTTACCAAACCATGCAGCAACTGATTGAACCACGCATGCGCCACGTGGACCTGCTGGCTTGAAACAGACGTCGGATAGTTTGTAGCCACTAGGCGACTCGAGGGCTCGTATATTAGCTTCCACATCCATCCAATACTTGAGATGATCCCATGACAACACTGGCTTTTTATTACCAGCTGTTATTGCCTGGGTAGAGGCATTTAGAGTCTCAGGATGTCCTCCCACAGATGTGACGAAGATTTGTTCGGTACGATAGAAGGGGCCAAATTTCTCGTCGAAGTATTCCTTCCGTATTTTGCTTTCGGACGACGGCGAAACCCAGAGCCTTACAGGATCGGTTTCGACTTCAAATCTATTCCAACCAACATTTAGGAGTCCGATGAGGAGAAATACAGAGCTAAATGTCAGCCAGGGAGAGGAGGAAGCAAACAATCCCAATCGATAGAAACCACGTCGAAGGAAGTTGTTGAGACGGTACTGACGAGGTTGTACGGTTTCGATAGGGTCCAAAAGTGATGCGCCACGACCTAAATGGTGAGGTTCTGACTGAGTTCCTAGGGAGTCTTCATCTAGGTACTGTGCAAGAGAACCTACTCCGACCAGGCCTCGAGTATGAACCCTGGGTGAGGCTGTCTCCGTTGACAATGCCACACGCTCATAAGTCTTCTCCCTGCGGTTCCGGATTGTGCGTTCAATGATATATCCAACTAGAAGACCAAGGACGGCGAGGGAATATGTGATTGTAAGGATGAAGGACAGACATGATAGCGTCCCCACATGACAATCAGGACCTGCATTAGGTGGTAGGACAACAGGCAATGATGGGCATATGGAAGGACAATCGATGCATGTACACCGACTCCTAAGGTCGCTATCAGCACAATTACGAGGCACTTTGTTGAGTGGGGAAAATTGTGGTGGAGGTGAAAGTGGGAAATCTATCTGGAATGGGCTGCCAATGGCTTTCTCATCGCCGAGGAACTTGAAGAAGGAAGAGTAATTCTTTGCACCTCCCCCAATGAGATCCATGGCATATCCATTGGTATTTCCTACTTGCACATTTTTGCAGCTGTCAAAAAATCCTTGGCCATATTGCTGAGACACAAAGAAGTCCAGTGATTTAACGGCAATCTGTCCTGTCGATGTCTTTTGAGTGGAAGTTATGTTCATAAATGTCGCTTGGTGTGGTGAACATGTAAAGGTGCAAAAAAACGAGCGAAAATTGTTTCGACAAGCTGGACAAGCTGAAATTAAGGCTTCCACTTGGTTAAAGTTGTCGCGAAGCGTTTCGAGTTGGTCCGACGTGCAACAGACTGGTCCCTCTACGAATTCCGAGCCACAGACATCACTGAGTAAGTGTCGAGTGTTGTCATCGGGCTATTTGAAAAATAAAAACGCTGTTCCGTAGGTAATGGCAAAAGATGTACCTCCACAGCTGGTCCATCATATGGACATGGTAATGGTTTGCCAAACCACCCCTTCTTCCCACATGATGCTCGCATGGCACATTTTCCATCCCCAATGTTGCTTATCATCTTGCGCAAGTGGTAGGTTTCGACTTCAAGCGCCCTTATTGTGTTGTAAGCATGCAGATGGCGAAAGGGAATTAAATTTATAGTCGGCGCGTGCCAGAATTCCAGTGCACGTGAACAAATGGACCTTCCTTGCAATTAACTGTCATTGATTCTGATTCAACAATAAATCTGTCATCAAATGCCTGCACCTACTAGCTCCAAACGTCCGAGTGATGCGGCAAAGCCTCGCAAACGTTTTGTGGGAAGTAACTCTTCCAAGCCATCGAAATCGGGCGTTCAATCAGGCATCAGCAATCAAATACCACAGGATATCCTTCAAGACGCCCAATTGAATGCTGCTATCGAGCAACTACCATCCAACTATTCATTTGAGATCCATAAAACTATACATTATGTTCGCAAGAATAATGCCACTATGGTTGCTCTTCAGATGCCGGAAGGCCTGCAAATGTTTGCCTGTACTATCGCAGATATAATCGAGGGGTGCGCAGAAAACATTTACTTGAAGACTTCTTATTGAAGTTGTCTGGAGGGTAGGTTCACTAATGCGTTGACTGTAATCATGGGAGATGTCACTTACGGTGCTTGCTGCATCGATGATTATACAGCGGTTGCACTAGGCTGCGATATGCTCGTACATTATGGTCACAGTTGTTTGGGTACGCAGACGTCGGCCTTCTTATTCGATCCTCCTCCCTCATTTATTTTTCAAGTGCCGATGGATCAAACAACAATCAAGACTCTCTACATCTTCGTTGAAATCGCGATCGATTCTTACCATTTAGCACAAACGATCCGGACCAATTTTCCAGATGACCGGGAGACATTTTACAATACTCTTTTAGATTCGGAGGAAGCTAGTGCCCGAATACCCATTGGTAGTCAAATCGGGGTAGGGCGGAACCTCCGCATCGTAGGGACAAGCAAAGAATCCGAAAGATTGCCTGAAGATCATATTGCGCCATCTACTTCTCACCACCCTACAACACTGGCATTGGTGTCTACGATTCAATTTGTTGCTGCTTTACAGCGCCTGAAAGAAGACCTTTCGATGGCCTCGCCAGAAGATTTGGCTTTTACTTCACCTGTTTATATGTTAGGCAATGAAGCATCGCCGGGTATCGTTGGGGGTCCCACGGCAAACAGTAGGTCAGCATTTTGGACAGGAAGATATGAAACTATAATACCAAGATCAAAGCCTCTGTCACCGGGGGAAATCCTGGGTTGCACAGCTCCTCGACTTGCAGACGTAGACGCTCTGATGTATGTCTAATCTTCTCTCGACATAGCAGTCACAAGCTGAATACCATTTAGATACTTGGGCGACGGACGTTTTCACCTGGAGTCGATCATGATCGCAAATCCTCGCGTTCCGGCATTCCGCTATGATCCTTACTCTAAAAAATTAACAAGGGAGCGATACAACCACATAGAAATGCAGACGGTACGAGATAACGCAGTCCAAACGGCGCGCAAAAGTCTGGCGGTCTTGTCACAAAACCGGTCCTCTACCGTAGAGGAAGGCACACCTCTTTGGGGAGTAATTCTTGGAACATTGGGAAGGCAGGGAAGTTTCAAGCAACTGCAGGTGGGTTGTTCACCTTTCTGACGATACCAATGAAGTAACATGATAACTAAGGCGATCACCCACCAACTGGGGGCCTCTGAACAACCAATTCCGCATATTCAAATACTATTGTCGGAACTTTCACCGGCGAAATTGGCTCTATTCAACCCCCATATATCGACTTTTATCCAGACATCCTGTCCTCGTTTATCCATAGACTGGGGATATGCCTTCGACCGGCCCTTGTTGAGCCCCTACGAGACAGCCGTCGCCGTCGGCAAGACTTCAAGCTGGATGAAGAAATCTACTGACGACGAACAACAATTAGATACAAGATCAGGCGTCTATCCCATGGATTTCTATGCAGCCGGGACTCCCTGGGCATTATCCAGATCAAGAGCGTCATTTGACATGTAATTCGCTAGATAGATCGAATACTCCTACAGCTAATATCGATGATCTGATTGTCTCTGTTCTGTTTGCTCGCTCGGTAGAGATACCTAACACTTCGGGAGGCTCAAGATTAGAAACAGTTTTTAACTTGAGTCCTTTAGCAAATTGAATATTTTAAATAGAAAGGTTTGTATAAAATGATTTTGATTTATACTATTAGACAAGCTGCAGGAAAACAATAGATTTAAAATATTTGATGACCTACAAACTCCCTTTCGAGCAAAATGAAATTTTTAACTGAAGAGGTGTTCGATATGTTGCTAAGTTTTTAAGATACTGGACTCACGGAAAAAAAATAATAATATTCAAATTCAGGAAATACGGAGATCAACATATAAAATATGTAATAAGATATTGGAAAATATACAAATTAAATTTAGGATAATTATTAGTATTATTACATACTTTATATGTTGATCTCTGTATATTTTAAATACTTAGCAACATATAGAACACCTCTTCATTTTTCTAGAAAAGGAGTTTGTAGGTCATCAAATATTTTAAATATATTGCTTTACTGCAGCTTGTCTGATAGTATTAGTATAAATTAAAACTATTTCTATACATACCTTTCTATTTAAAATATTCAATTTTCTGAGGGACTTGAGTTAAAAAACTGCTTTTCTGTTGCATCTCTGCGGGCCGACTCTGCCATTTACGTGCATCCGAAATCTATTTTTGCCCTTGTTGACATAAAATGCTCGATCAGCTCTTCAATACTACGGGTTTACCGCTAAAGCCAAAATTGGGCCAAGTTATTTCATAACCATCCTCAGGGTCTTTTTTCAAGACATAAAGTATATCCTGTGACAATCCGTGCTCGGCTGTTGTAAGCTGGAAGTGGAAATTGCCTTATATCGAATGACGGAAACTGCCGCATCGAAATTTAAAAGAAAACTTGAGGGCCGGTCACCGAACCTCGGTTTATCTGGTCTCCTTACTTGAGAATGCTGAATCTGAGGAGTCCAGATGTAGCCAACTCTGAACCACTACCGCGTTTTCAGCCAGGAAGCAGTGATATCGTTCATTTCTGCCAGCGTAAGCTAATGCTACATTGTCTTTTCTGTCATGACTGACAACTGCACAGTTGCTGCTATGGTCATAACTGTCTATGATCACGGTGAGTATCGTCACATCCGTTCAAGAGCTGGATATTGATTCTTTGCCAGCCCTGACGTTTGACCTTGAGGTGTGTAAATCCACCAAAGTCTTGTGATTATTGTGGTAAACAAAGATTTGCATCGATTCAAGGTCGAGTACATTTGGGTGCGTTTTCACATCTGCCTTTGCTTTGTTTGAGCTACAATATCCTTTTTTTGAGAAGAAGAGACGCTGGTCAAATTTCAAACTTTTGTTCATCCTTGTGCGCCACAAAACACGTCCCTGACATATTTCTGACAATATTTCTGACAATACTGTATTATTAGGCGAGATATTTTGGAGATTTGGTATCGATGTACGCACCATGAGATTTAATCCCTCGCCCCTTTTGCTAACTGATGATGTCTCCGATACAGCTCCATTTGCGTGGGTAAGCGAACCTGCTCCGCGTCTTCAATGACAAATGAAATATATGAAATCAGTGTTTTTGAATCGTGATTCTGGATCCATGGTAAGTTTTCTACTTTGGCAGGATTTTGTTTATTTATCATGCGAACTTTAATACAGTTGTAAGCCTCGCACGTCTTCCAGAATGAAACGGTGAAAATGAATTTACAAGCATATTTACTGTTCTGTAGCTGTAAGTATACTGGCATATATCGTCGCTTTTATGCTTATCTGCTCATAGGTAATGTTGGCCTCAAGTTTGTGGGCACGGGTTCGATGGTCATAATTCTGATCACGCAAGGTAAGCCAACAGATATTACAACCTAGTATTCTATGTTTCCTTAATCTCTGTACCAGTCATCATGCAGCTTCGAATAAAAGCAATGTACGGCAAAATCATGTCAAGACTAATAACTATATTTTGGATACTCGAGGTGATGGCTGTGGTAGCTCTAGGAGTTGCGTCTTTGGTGGTTATTAATGGTGAGAGGAATCGTTGAGTTTCACCCCTCCGAATTAACAGCGGCTCTCCTTTTCGCCAGTCGTCCCCTACACGCTAGAAAACACTCGAATGTGTAATCCGACGTATTTACCTCCTTTTGCGTTTTTGTTCTGGGTGCCCATAATTGTCTTCGAGACATTCCTCGTCGCACTGTCGTTTCGAATGGCATATTACAATTACTTGGAGATCGGGAGTTGGCGGGGGATTTCAATATTCCATGTGGTCCTGCGTGATAATTTCATATTTTTCATCTTGTATGTGTCCCATATCTCCAGTCCAGTCTTCACCTGATCCTCTCCAATAGTGCATTTGCTTCATATATGGTCACAGCCGTGACTTGGCTAACGGCAAATCCGCGCTATTTCACAGTACCGGGTGCCTTTACATGCTCCTTCACCTCCGTTATGGGGTGCCGATTAATTCTCAATTTATGTCAAGTGTATTATACACGGAGTGAGGCGGCTGTTCGACCACAATCGATTTGGGGTGTGTCGGATGGGATTAGATTCAAGCCTCCAGTGCCGTGTAGCGTATCGGTGGCCACAGAAAATTGGACCATGGAGAGAGAACCACATGCGCCGTCTAGCACGACGCGGACGGAAAGTCCTGGAGATGCATATGAAATGGTGGTTCTTGACGGAGCGAAGGATCTGGGGAGCAATGACATAACAACGGTTGGCCATGGTGGGATAGAGAAATAGAACAGACGGTTACCATTTGGCAAAGGTGTTGTTGCGATGAACGGATAGGATTCGTCCTCATAATTTGTATACACATTCTTGTTAAAGTACCATAGTTGCGAGTTGTTAATCAATATACATAGCCCAATGGTAACTCCTGAGTTTGAGAGACAGGAATAACTGACAACAGGCAATTCCACGCATGCAAATTATTTCTAGTGCTAGCCAAACGCCAAGATAAGTGTGTACTTGAAGACTTTTCTCAGTCAACACCCTGTCAATTCCGCGGTTTGTCAATCATTGACATCCAGCTTTCTATTTGAGTTTGATTGTCTCTATATACAAGAGTCATACAGTTACTATCATGCCGTACGATCGGGATAGAGGCTCTGCCTACGGAGTAAACGGATTTGAACCTTGAACCTTGAAGCCTGAAGGTTGTCAAAGGAGACCCTTGAATTGGAAAAAAACAGTGGCGAGGCCTTTAACCATAATAAAGGGGATCACTTCTTGATCACTTTCGAGACGTGCCGAAATAATGAAAAAAAATGGTGTTTTTTTTTTTTTTTTTTTTCACGTCTCCTGCGCAGTGGGTTCTCTCTCTGTGCGGCCTCTGAAGGTACCAGACCCCCATTTACATGTAATTAATCCACCCGGAATAAAATATCTGAGCGATTCAGCATTTGCGCCCACTCCCTTGCGCTTCTTGAATGCTTTAATAGCTTCGGATATCTTCTTTGGTTGAGCCTTAGATTTCTTAAAAAGGTCGATGTCTTCATTTGATATTTAAAGTCCTCCTTCAACCGAGGTAGGTGTGGCACTCAGAACACATAAAAAGGAAGACGATGGCAAGATGTCGAAACAGAAGAGCTGAGGAAAAGCATGCGACATCAATGGTTTATCGCAAAACTTTATTCCGAAACCTTGATATTGGTAAACCTGCACAGCAATGTTCGACACCGCTGTTATGGTGGACATGTCAGAAACCCAGCCATGCCTACCATGATTTCCACCTCCTTTCGAGTAGACAGTAAGGACTGTGTCTGAGCTTGTCCTGGATCTGGGTTCGAACCTCGGAAAACCCAATTTTTATCCGACTTTCCTGGGGTAGCATTTTGCTAAAAAAAGCCCAATTTTTATCCATCTAGCCCTGAGGGATTTGGCAAAAAAAATCCAATTTTCATCCAAATCCCGCCTGGGGGATCTTAGTGTACTTTCCGGGGTCCTGAATGCGATCTATTATGTAGGTAGTCAGCGATAGGGGGGGGGGAAGTTCTCGAGGCTCCGCAAGGCTCCGATGAAGGTTATCGAGGACATTTATCATGAGCAGTTAGGGGTATACAGGCTTTGGAATTTGGTGATAAGCGGGATTGAAGCATGCAGATAATGATATAGCTACGGCGCATTCTGATGGAAAGTAAGACCTCTGGCTCCGCATGTGATGGAGCAGATTTTGCTGGTGGAAGATAAGAGTCACATGACTCATTAACTGTTGTCAATGGACGATGCGGCAATCCGAGTAAACATACCACAGCGGGTGCTGCTGGTGCCTGGGACGGCCTTTGTTGTTGGATCGGCGATAGGACTTGTACGGGGGGGTCGAACAGCTTCATTACAATTTCTAGCGGAAAACGCGCATCGGCCACCGAAAACGGTGCAAGGATGGTACTTTTACAAAAAGACGAAAAATTACCGGGTGATGTTGGGAGGGTTGAAAGGGGGGGTAATTGAAGGCAGCCGACTGGGAGCGATAGCACTGTGCTATGTTGGACTTGAGTCTGGGGTTGAACGATATGGATGGGGTTCGGTGAAAGAGATAGTTGCTGGGGTAGGAACTGGCTGTGTGTTTTCTATGGTTTGTGAGTGATAAAGCCGTTATAAAAGGGGGAGTTGATATGGAGAGTAGATTAGACAGGCTTCCATTGAACATTGCCAGAAGGAGTCTGGGACTGGGATTGATAACGGGATGCTGTCTGAGGGGTGTGGAATTTATAAAAAGGGAACTCCACTTGACTCCAAAGTTCGATTAAACCAAATGTTAGAACTGCATATAATCACTTTCAATTACATCCATAACATGTTCCGCCATTGGACTCCAGACCAGCTCACTCCCCGCGCCAGCGAGAAGAACCCTTTCAACGATGTGCCCACAACACCCACCGCAGTCCATCCTCTACTCACATCGGCCTATAGCGGATCGGTCCCTTCGGATCTCACGCCTGCTCAACCAACCACTCATCTGTCTCTTCATGCTCCAGTCTTCATCATGCAGCAACCCCCTCCTGCTAAAAATTTGAAACCTCCTTCATTACCTTCTTCTTCTTCTTCTTCTTCTTCTTCTGCTCCCCCTCAGACTCCAACTTCAAAGGGTCAGATTCATGTAAAACTCATACAGGCTCGCTCTCTCAACGTCCGCAGCATAAACGCACGTCCATATGTCGTAGTTCAGTTCGAGCAGAACGAATTCGTCAGTCGCGATCCAACACTAGAATCAGACAAGGAAGTCAAAGGCACCGCTATCACCTTATCCAGAAGCACATCTTCAAACGCTCTCTCAGCTCTTGGAGCTATCGGATCTAAAGCCGCCCTCCAAGGCAGCAGAAAAAATAGCAAAAACAGCAAAGATCCTTCTCCTCCATCATCTCTCCCATCAGCCAAATTATCTTCCCAACTTCTCGCACCACCACCACCACCACCACCACCACTTCCGTCATCTAATGGTTTCTTCAGTCGCTTGTCAGCCCATAATCCTGTCTGGAAACATGAGGTTTCTTTGTACGCCGCATTTTCTCTTCTTTCTTTTTGAATTATTACCCACTTTTATTCCTCTTAGCGATGTCACCTCAGAAGCATCAGTCATCACTTTCAATGTCTACGACCGCGCCGTCTCCGACCAAGGATTCTTGGGCACTGTCCAAATCAAACCTGTACTTATCCACGACCATACAGTAGACCAATGGTACAAGTATGTTTCCTTATCTCTTCACCTCACACCTACATGGCTATCCAATTTCCCATCTGATCATTCCCATTCCACACAGACTCAAGCCTTTTGAAGATGAAGAGGTTAGGGGCGAGATGCGTGTGCAAATCACCTATGAGCACTACAAGGTCTGTCTCCACTTTGCATCACACGTTCGTTGTAGCCGACCTCGATTTTCCATAGACGAAGCGAGCCTTGACACCCCGTGACTTTGAATTCCTCAAGCTTATCGGAAGAGGAACCTTTGGAAAGGTTTTCCAGGTCCGCAAGAAGGATACCAAGCGCATCTATGCTATGAAGGTCCTCTCTAAAAAGGAGATCGTAGCGAAAAAGGAAGTAGCCCACACGATCGGCGAGCGCAATATCCTCCAATGCTCGTTGGAATCCCCTTTCCTTGTTGGACTCAAATTCAGCTTCCAAACAGATACTGATCTCTATCTCGTAACGGATTTTAAGAGCGGGGGAGAGCTTTTCTGGCATTTGCAGAGAGAAACGCGATTTCCGGAGGAAAGAGCAAAATTCTACATCGCTGAGCTCATTTTGGCTTTGGAACATCTACACAAATATAATATCGTATACCGGTGCGTTTTTCCTCCTTCCATCCTTCTCTAATACTCACACATCGGAAATAGTGATCTCAAACCGGAGAATATCCTACTAGACGCTACAGGACATGTGGCCCTCTGCGATTTTGGGCTTTCCAAAGCTAACCTCCGTCCCGACGAACTGACAACAACATTTTGTGGAACAACAGAATATCTTGCACCTGAAATACTTTTGGATGAGCAAGGCTACTCAAAAATCGTGGATTTCTGGTCTTTGGGCGTCCTATTATTCGAGATGTGTTGTGGATGGAGCCCGTTTTACGCGGAAGATACCCAGCAGATGTACAAGAACATTTGTTTCGGCAAGATTCGTTTTCCGAAGGGCGTAATCAATGATGATGGGAAACAATTTGTCAAAGGGGTGCGTCTTCTTTTTTTTTTGAGGCATTAAGTTCTATCATACTTAATATTTGTTCGTAGCTTCTTAATCGGAATCCTAAACATAGACTTGGCGCGCAACGCGATGCGGCAGAGCTGAAAGAACATTCATTTTTCAAAAATATTGATTGGCACGCGCTTTCGTTGAAGCAGGTCACGCCACCCTTTAAGCCTGTCGTGGAATCCGATGAATCAACCAACAACTTTGATCCAGAATTCACATCGGCGGACATCAGAGATGTCGGTGTTGAGGATATGGATCTAGATGACGATGATCCTTCCGAGGCATGGGTGTCGCAATCTATTGGCGGTTCTGGGTTCACGCATACACCAAACGGGCCTTTGGGCAGTGAACGACCCAAGTCGACCAGTCCTCTGTCTCCATTGAGTCCCCTCACCAATGGATCGACGGCGACATTCTCGAATATTGCCTCCAATTCACGATCGCAAGGCATTCAAATCAAGCGGCAAAAAAACAAAGTTGTCGCCAGCAGTCCACTGACGAATAGCGTCCAGGAGAATTTCCGGGGTTTCACTTATTCAGGCGGCGAGAGTCTTATTGCACCTATGCTTGGTGCCTTTGGAAAGAAGGACAAGGATAAGGATGATGAGGTGGTGGATGACGAAGAAATTCATGAAATCACGACAGAGGATGAGGCCGAGGATACTGAAAGAAGCGCGGGACGCTATGCCAATGCACGGAGGAAGAATGGGTTCCGTTCGGCTGATGACGATGATATGTCATGAGCTGTCCCCCCTAAGCGGGGGAAGGAGCGTACAACAGTGCCGTCCATATCATATGTGATATGGAACAATTTTTTTTTTTTTCTATTTCTGTTCTCTTCGAAGGGACCTCAGTGAATCCTTCACGATATGCACGCCGTTCCTCCCCACCACCGTCTCTCTCATTAATAATCTGTTGGATCCAAGACTCCTGAACTGGAGCAACCAGTCCATCTTTCCCTCTACTCTACACACACTATCCACGCACCCGGTATAAGCCCACGTCATATACAGACATTATTTATTTGTCTTTTTAATATTTCTTGTTGGTACCAAAAAAGAAGGGTCGTTGTAATCCCTGATGCTTGTTAGTCCACCGATTCCCACTGAGTATGTAGTAATTCGGGTGTCTACGTGATAGATATACTTTTGTAATCAAACTCGGGGAGGCATTATTACGGGATGTAATGTCCCAAAGGTATAATGCGAAAGAGATGACGAATGGCATCCTATATAAACCTACTACCAGTCGTTGAGGGACTTGCAGTTAGGTTTGGAGAGGTTGAGACCGCCTCGAAGGAGAGGTGGAAGTACAAGGCCATTGAGAATAGTGTTGACCACTATTGAATCCGCATCGTGTGGAGTGACCCTGCCATACCAGATTCCGGATCCTGAAGGTGTGTATATCTACCGAGGGATACCCAGGGTACTTGGGTGAGTAACCGTCATGTTGAACTTTCGACTGCAACAGGTAACTCACGATACAGTTGCCGGCATATTTATGTCCGCCGGTATGGGAGACCTTGAGAATGAGTGCACGTTTCACATCAGCACTTTCTTTGAGCTGAGATGAAATGTTTTCTTCTCTCTCCTCTGGAGTTACGTTCAGATCTTCGAGTGGAAGGCCCATGGATAGTGAAGGATGCTCTAATTGTGTGTCGGCATCCCAACCTTGTGCTTCTAATGATTTTATAAAGGCTAAGAGAACCGGAGAAGAACATGAAAAGGAAAGAAGAGGATGCAGGAAACTATCAGATACCTACCGTGTTCTAGTTTCGGCGCAGCTATCCCACACCGGTTGTCGCGCTTTTTATGTGAACCTAGAAAAACAAGTCACAGTCAGCTTGAGTAAGGAAGAACGGGGGGGAGGGACTAACACAGTAGAATGACACAAGAATAGGGTAATGCCCACGTTTTCAGTACGCTTTTCTCCAAGTATGCACCGCTGCGTCCAAGTGAGGGATCCACAGCACTGTCCCACAGTTCCTGCGCTCCTTGCAAAGAGCGACGGACCTCGGTCACAACTTTGAAGTCAGGAAAGACGAGAACTGTTTCGTGGTTATCTTCGTGAGATAATGATCTGTGGCTACCATTCAAAACGGAAGTCCGATTTGAGTCGGAGGTAAGAAAGAGACCCGTCAGAGAAGTTTGGGTATCCTTTACGACATTTCCGTTGGGTGGTGATGGAGGTATGGGAGAGGTGGGCGGGACTGGGGGGGCGTTGGAAGTTACCTCGGCCATGGCTGCAGCTAGCGAGTGCTTGTCATCTGTGATATCATTGTCCCAGTCTGACTTTCCGGTGGAGATAATTATCTGAGGTTCCCAAATGATATGAGCTTTATGAAACAAAGGACAGGAAGGTCGAAATTACCTGTCGGTGGTAAGACTTGACTGAACCCAGCATTTGTGTGTCCATGTCTACATTGAAGCGACGAGGATATGCTTCGTGACCTGAGTCCAAAGTCAGTTCAAGTTGTTTATCAGATAAGCTTTTGACGTGGCAATTCACCTAGGTCGCAAGGTTCAGTGCATGCTCTACAGTCAGCAGTCGTGATTGGAACATCAAACGAACGAAGTGTTCTACATAGAGGATCCTCCTGTTGTCCCCAGGTTAGAGCTCTGAACACATTCATAGTGGTAACAGATAAAAGTAGATGGTTATATAATCTCAACACACCAGCTCCATTAAATAAAGACATATTATATTAAGTTTGAACAAGACCGATAGTATGCAAGCACTAAGGTAGTTTGCTTGACATTTTTGACGTTCAAGTTGCCCGCTTGAGTGCTACCAAGCGTGATGCAATAAACGAGCTGGTTAACAAAGGCACTTCTTCAACGGTTCGTCTCATGTCCCCCCTTTCAAAGTCCAATATATGAATTCGTCTTAGTAAAAACCCAGCGGCTTCATTTGCTGACCAAGTTCAAAACGATGGCGGTGTAACAGCCGTCTCCAATCTGAAACGTAGTGAAGGAGATGAACACGCTGACTTCCTGTTTCTAGCTCCTTGTGAAGAGACTTTATTGCCTAAAGCTCTGGGGGTATTTGCATCTCAGAGAAGAACGGGGCGCCCTACGAATACTGATTAGCTAAGAGCGTCTGGATAAAGGGGAAATGCCTGGCATGCTCAATCACGCCTGCACCATGTCTTGTTGGGTGGAAGAAATGTTTATATCGATGGACACACAAAAAAAATTCCGAGCGACAGTATAATATTAAAGCCTGTGAATAGAACATGATGCAATGGTATCGACGGCGCAATCTTATGAGATGATTAGACGGACCTCTCTGGCCGTAGCAGATCCTGCAAGTCCTCAGCTTCTCGATCGTCTTCATAGTCTTGTATCGCAGAGGCGGCCGATTCTTGTAGCACTTCGAGCCCAGGTGAAAATGGTTGGGACACGTTTGTCGAATTGTGGTCAAATGTTGTCGCTTCAACACCATACAACGCCTCTATAACCTTGAGATCCCTCCTGTTTTTACCCGATTCACTCCATTCGGAAGAAGGAGAATACCGGGCTTCCCCCCCTGGCGAGCTGGAGTCCCACTGCGCCATTTTAGGTGCGTTACGCATGAGACTGATAGAATTCTTCATATCGGACACGGAGACCATGTTTTCTATTCGTTCTGTCCTCGGTAGCGAAAGCGAATTTGCGTCAGATGGGACGAAGGCTTCATCAATTTTCTGCAACAAATTTTCCGGGGTGACCCACGAATCGGCTTGATGATAAAGTGAAATAAGAGCTCGCATTTTTGGTGCTGGAAGTGTGGTTTGGGATAACACATTGACTTCTGAAGCGGTAGTTGGGTGTGATTTTGTGGATAGATTTCTTTCGAAAAGACGCCATAAAGTCGGTATTCGACGTTGCCCACATGTTGTCAGCGTCATTTGGATGCAGGTAGTGTGTATTTATTTAAAAACAAAAAAAAAAAAGAAGCTTGTGACACGGAGGCACAAAACCAAACAACACATCAAACATTTCCATGAACCCTGCTCATACATTGCAGATGCATTATTTACACGATACTATGGGCAGCTCAAAGATGAGCTTTGAGACCGTACTTTTTCAGCATCGCTGCTTCCTTCGTCTGGAGCTCTTTTGCCTTTTTTACTAAACCGGGCGCACGCCTGAGTTCTCTCTGTCCAACTTGCTGTATGTGAACAGCATCTGGGCCCTGAATCATAAAGGTCAGAATCGCACGCAGGCATGAGACAGAAAGGTCCTTTACATCTGCGATTCGCAATGTTCGTAATCCTGCCCAGCGTCTAGCAAGCTCTGTGTCTTGAGATACACCCTCAGCTCCAAAGGATTGTATTGCACGGTCAATGACGGTTAAGGCCATAGAAGGAACAACAAACTGTTTCAACAAACATTAAACCTACGTTCAGTTGGATGTGAACATGTGGACTTACTTTCGCAATGCCAATCTCCTTTAGTGCACCTTTCGCCTTATAGTTGTCAATCTAAGACTTTGAATTAGGACTCAACTGCTTCATTGGTCGGGATAAACACGGCTCACCTGTAGTGCTGCACTAAGAACAAGAAGCCTTGCTCCTTCAATTTCGGCCCTGGATTTAGCGATGTCGGCAACGACAGTTCCTATTTTATACGTCAATAAGGTAATCCGCAAGGAATGGGATGGCCAAACACCATGTTCATAAAGATATTTTCCGAACGTCTTTTTTCCTGGATCAGTGACGCGTTGGAGCATCAAGTTCAACGCTGCTTGGGCTGCACCGATAGAACGCATGCAGTGATGAATGCGACCAGGTCTGCATGATTCATGAGATGTCCAAATCTAATTATAGGGTGTTGTTACATACCCAAGACGACCTTGAATGATTTCAAAACCTCTGCCCCATCCGAGAACGATACTATCGAGAGGAACGCGGACATTGTCGTAGATGATTTCGCAGTGACCTTCCGGGGCGTCATCATAACCGAACACCGTCATAGGGCGAATGATCTTGACACCGGGAGCATCCGCGGGCACGAGAACGACACTTTGCTGATTGTAATGGCTTTTGTTGTTAGGGTCGCTCTTGCCCATCACGAGATGGACCTTTGTTCGTGGGTCGCCTGCACCGCTGATCCACCTGAAAAGTAGGAGACATAGAAAATCCATGTATACTGCACAAGCAAGACATTGCATACCATTTGTGACCATTTATTACGATTTCATTACCTTCCTGCCTGATGGATGTGCGAATGTTGGTGGCATCAGAGGATGCGACTTTATGAAGAATACGTTTTAAGACATTTTGAACAAGGGAGAAGAAAGATAAAGCGTGCCATTTTTTTCCGTCATGGCAAAAGCCGAGCGGATTTCGCCGTTCAGAAGAGGGTAAAGCCATTTCTTCTGTTGCACCGGCGAACCATACCGAGCCAAGACCTCTGTAACATGGACGTTTCAGAAAATCAAGTTTCTTGAAAAAGTATGATCCTGCACACCCATGTTACCAGTGTCTGGTGCAGAGCAATTCATAACTTCGGAACCTAAGTGTCCAGAATGGGCGAGGACCTCAGCAATGACGCCGTACTGAGTAGAAATGAATCAACTGAAAGCACTATGGACTGGTCCCCTCACCTCAACATTTGACAAAGGAACGCCAAATTCGGGGTAATGCGCTTTACTCAGGAAAAGATTCCAAAGACCCTGCTTCTTAGCCTTCTCCTTTAGCTCACTGATGACGGGGATGACGGTCTGCCAACGCTTGACAGGGTCGTCTGGCAGCTGGGCATGGGCTACTTTGGTTACAGGGAGAATCTCATCCTATACGTCTGGTCAATATGAATCTTATTGTATGCAGCCGAAATTACGTACTTGGAGAAATTTGATAACTTTTGCCAAAGTCTCCTTGCCGTATGGAGAGAACTTGTCCTCAATCTCGAAGGCAAAGTAAACCAATGTACACATGGGTATAGACGACGCACCATAGCCCATGACGATTCTGAGGTGTATTCTGTTACAGGGTGAGGTGCCATATTGAGTAATGGATTGGGGACAGTTTTCAAGGTAAGTAATTAAATGTCGGGTAACGGCAACGACAGTCGCCGGATACAAGTCATGTGATCGCAACCTTATTACACCCGGTGACATGCAAAACGCTTCGCCCAGCTTCTAGTCATTCTTTAGGTCAACTACAACGACGGGGCTTGCTGGAATTCTCTAGTATCCTTTGGTCTCGGCTCCAACGGAAAATACCATTCTACTTCATTCACTCTTTCCAACCAAAGATGCCATGTCATTTGTTCTGATGTCAAACCTATCCAACTCGCTTATCTTTTCTGGCTGTACACCGACTACCTCTCACCTTTCGAAGGTCGCTCTGGCTCTCGAATACATTCAATTCTCTTTCGTTTTATTTCAATAAGTCCCAAACCGATGTCAACCAGGCTGTTCTCGCAATTTGGCTCTCTTTTCACAATTGAGGTCGCCCTCCTCCACGTTCGACTTGAAAATGAACAAGGGTGCAAATCTGGAAGAGCAGCAGCACTCGACGGAGTATTATTTGTCTGAAACGAACCCTTGATGCATGTTTCACTCTCTTATTTCTTGGATCCTTTTGCTATTCCCGGAATATCGTCTTCTCTTACTCTCTCTCCTCTCTGTCTTAGCAGATGCAGACAACTCTTCGGGTGAGAGATCGTCTGAAGAAATGGCCTCTTCACCACATCGTCATATTGTTTTGAGTGGTTCGGGTCCTTCGATATTACGATGGCCGAGCACGTGGTTTGGTGGGGTTGTGTTGGGCGACCCCAACCCAAGGCCATTAACACTCAAGTACTGTTTGACCGCTTCTGTCATTCTGGCTGCGTATCTCTTCTGTGCCCTGCCAAAAAAAAGCTCTGCATTCTGCTCTCCCTCACTCAGTCTCTAGTTTCTTGTTCCATCAGCATCTTCAATCGACTCAGGTCAACCAACAATCCTCAGCATCGGAACTAGCATCTCCTCCGTATATTTACTCCATCCAACTCCAAGTCTTTCTTTCTCGGAAAATGTGTTGTATTCTAGATTTGTTTCAAACTTATGCATTACTTTAGGTTTCGTCCTACGAAGTGTACTTATACAGGTCGCTCTCTTTATTGTTTGCCATATATTTAGAGGGTTGTCTCATGATCTTCATTTTCATACGAAAATTTCACGAAGAAGTTTGAATTGTGACTTGGTTTCGTCCTCATTGCATAGACCCAACGAACTATTAATCAATGGAGCTTTTATTCAGACAACGGGTCACCAGCAAGTGCCACCACCATTGTCATTGCCTACATCTGCGCCAGTTTTGCCTCATGGGCCACAATGAATCTGATGAAGAGGAATGAGATAAAGTGTCTACTGCCAATCTAGCTTAGCTTCTTCGCCCCCTTCCAATTCCAATTCCAACATCGATGTAAACGCTTTCGAGCGGGAGTACTTTGAATGAAGCATGAGAGGACGACGACCAGATCACAATGGGCATTGACTCAAGAGACTGAAGTCGGATTCACGTGTTTATTTGATGGCATAGATAATGGCGTAAGTAGTAGGTGAACTTAACTGCACTGAGGACTAGAGGGAGAACACAAGTGGCTCGAGCCGGAAACGAAGAATGCGGGACGTGAGCTTCCTCTCTTGCACAGTTGTCACAACAGAATCGTATCTATGCAGCGGATTACTATCATGTACATATGTATTGCGAAGTATATTAGTAAAAATGGCATATGGCTACAAAACAACAATGTCCAGAACATAGGTACTTAGTACTAGAGCAGAAAAAAATAAGCAGTCTGAGGCCTAACTAATGAATACCATCGGGCAGATCATTGAATGTGTCGCCGAGAGTGAAAGGTAACTCTGGGTCATAGCCAAAAGCACCTGGATCGTAGCTTTGCCACAATGAATCTTGATCACCTGTCACAAATCCACTAGGGTTGTAATTTCTGATAAAGTCAAGTCCGCGGAAGGGAAGCCCAGAGGTCGCAAAAGTTGATGATGATGGAGGAGTAGTGGATAAGCCTGTTAAACCACCTGAAAAGTCAGTTGTCAGGTCATATCCCCCGTAGTTATCAAGAGGTGACGCATATGGGCCAAAAGGATTGCCAAAGAGGGTCTGATCAGGCGTTTGTTGTTCAACATTCCACTGCTGCACATTAGACTGGCTCAAAGCGCTTGGTGGAACTCCGAATTCATATTCATAGCGATGAGGGGATGTGAGTTGACCCAGAGAAGGCTGTGGCGTAAAAGTGTAAGTATTGGGGGGAATCAACAGAGGGTTGGGATCTTGCGGAGGTGCTTCATCGACAATGGACGGCATCGAAGGTGAGGGAAGATTAACCGACGCCGGTGAGCTGTGCGTACTGGAGCCCGCGCGAGCGCCTGCATTTGGGCTTGAAAATGATTGATAAAAAGGTGTAGCATTTGTCCTCTCCAGCCCCTCTGCATCATCATGGCCACGTTTGCGCGACGTTGACCTTGCTCGCTGGCCTAAGAAAATATCAGATGCCGAACGAAAACTGGATTCATAGTCTAGAGATAATGACATACCCGCGTCTACACGATAAGGTGAAACAGCAGCTAAGCGTCGGCTCGACGTGCTTTGATCGCGAGATTGATTTCTTCTGGGCCGACCTTTGACGACGCGGCCAGGCGCAGGTCCTGTTGTGACGGTTGTGACGGTTCCAATCGTAACGGAGCGACGTCGTTCATGAGTGGTAGGAGAGCTCGGGTTGGATGGTTGGGTTGGGATAGTGCCAGCAGATGACTTTTCTCGAGCGCCTTGTGTTATAGCTTCGGTTGCCGTATTTATCAAATCAATAAGCAACTCTTTGCATTTCTTAGCACCAGGCCATTGTCCTTCCCATGATTCGAGAGCAACAAGTGTACTTTTTGCTTCGTCCATGGCGGTAGTAGCAGCTCGTTGCTCCGATGCATGCATTGCGTAGAGCAAGACAATTACAGCGGAGCTGAAGAGATGTTGAATGAAGAATGCAAGATGGTGGGAAGGGGGCACGACATGCTTCATTGAAGGAGCGAGCCTGATGCATGATCGAGCAGATGAAACAGCCTTGACTGTTGATTTTGCTGTGACTGGTTGGTCGGATTTGACGGGGAGAAGATTACGATGAAGAGTTGTGAGAACAGAATAATAATGACTGCAAAGAACAGCACCCATGGATACTTGTTCTCCGGTTTCCGATGGTGACTTAAACACAACAGGCAACTCGTCGCACCATTTGGTCAATTCTGTGTCCAGAGATTCCACCGTTCGCTGCAGTTCTGCCTTGCGTTCCGGTTCAAGATGATCTTTGCAATTTTCCAAGGCATATACTTGCCTCAGGACACGACCACCGATTTCATAGAGCTTGATCAAGGCTATGGAGCCCATCATAAGCGACGGCTGACTTTGAGTCATTGGAGCACCAGAGAAGTATTCGGGGAGGTGTTGATCGTCGACGTCGACAGGTAGTTCGACATCGCAATCGGAATCGTTAATACCCAATGGGCGCCCCAAAGCCAGTGCCAGCATACGATCCAGAGTATAAACTCCCCACCAGATCTTTCGCCGTGTTTCCTTTTCCACCGGAGTGACGAGCAGCCGCCGAGGTGAGCGCTACAACAAGGCATGTGATCTATCATTTATTTAAAAAAAAGAAAGAGATTTTGTTTGCTTACATGGAGGCCTAGATCTTGTCCGGTCCGGACTGCCTGACCAATCAATATCCAAGCTTGAGGGAGACAGTTTACCGAGCATAAGAATGATGACATCAAAATGAAGCATTGAACATGAGCAACTTGTGTGTTGGGATGACTGATATATTGGAGGATGAGAGCCCTGCGTGACAAGTCAATGGGCGCAATCAGTGGCATAAACGACAACGTACCGCTCATAATACACCATACCCATACCGCCATCATCGAGACGTCCTGAAGCCGATAGCCGAGAATCTTGGACCAGATTCGCTGCACATGCGAAAACGGCAAAAACCAGAGAGAGAAAGGCCGTCTCAGAACGAATGATATCAAGGTTATGCGTATTATCCATGATGTTTGTAAATTTGCGCAAAAAGAAAGGCTTGTCAATGACGGGCATCAAGAAATGAAAGCGCGCGAAGTACGCATCAACCTTGGATGGGGTGATGTTAGAAATGAGGTTAGAATGTAAGAAATCCCGTGATTACTCACAAGCTTGTCAGCAAGATCGCGTTCTGGGAATTCGACTTCCTCAGGGCCAGGGAGTGCATGGACCTTGCCGAAAAATACAGCGGCTGGAAAGTATAATTTATTGACACTTGGTCCAGGTGCCTGTGGGTCCTCTTCCATAGGAGATATTCGATGGAGAGGGGAAGATGTCAGTGCCTTGAAAGATTGGATAAGGGACATTGTGGAGGAACCCCCAATCCATCGCATGTGACCATACTCGTCGAGAGCGAGTTGGCCGAAAAGTTCACTAACGTCATCTTCGGATTTAATTTGGGGTAACGTCTCTACTGTTTGAAGTTTTGGTGCTATAGAGCGCAGCATTGGTGCCAATGCCTCAGGATTGATGGAGGTGGGGGGATTTGATTGATTTGGACTGGAACTGGCAGAGAGGGGAGCCACATGCTGTTCAAGAGCTGGGGCGATTTGAGAAAACAAAGATTCCATGTGTAGAAGTCGGGCTTCGAGTTCTTGCACATAACTAGGTTGGCAATGATCAGATCCAAGTGTAAGTAAGACAGGAACAATCTAGGACATACTGTCTGCTCAATGCTGCTCTATCTTTCGTCTGCAACCAGGTGCATTGTGAATTCGACATGGAGCACTGTGAGCAGGTTGGTTCACATCCATCGCATTTGATTTTCTTGCGCCTTATGCAAGTGTAAGATAAGGAAGAATGCCGTACGACGACGACGATGAGAACGTACCTGCAGCTTTCGCAAGCCCTCCAAACCCGACGCCTTTGCAGTTGGAGTGGCTTGGTAGTGGCATCGTCTTGCATGTGCTCATCTTCTGTACGAGTCTTCTTGGATTGCACTGCTGTCGATGAAGAATCCTCACCTTTGGCCATCGTGGGTGTAATAAAATAAGACAAATTTGAAATCCGTATCATTTATTTCACTTGCACGTGAGAGAGAATGCGTGCCTAAGTCTAAGTATTAATAATACATATTATCGTTTCACTCGCACAGGGCTTGCAAAAACGTATTCAAATCCGCCTGAGCAACCTCCACAACACTCGAATCAAAAGTCCCGTAACGAACATCCGCCTTGCTCTGCTTCCCAGCATTTATAAAAGCCAAGGCAAAGTGACTTTATCATCATAAATCAGTTAATGACCGAACAGGTAGACTTCTGACCCACTTTTTGCTGGTTTGGCCATACTCTAATGCTGCCATGACACCAACAATTGTGTATGTACCTTTGCCTTCATTCAAGCAGGCAACTACCACCGGAAGGACTTTCTTTCTTGACCATGGACCAGCCACTGTACCTGGTAAGTGGTCTCGTAGAGCATCCACTAACCATAGAGCCAACCGTGTCAGAACCCCAGCATGACTAAACAGTGCAAGATTTGGTCCTTGAGTCAGGACTACAACCCTATGAGTTCTCAGGGTTTTTATATCTTGCTTGTCGATAATAGATGTTCCTTGCGAAATGATAGAACGCTGAAGGGACATCGAGAGGTTGAGTGATTTGCGTAATGAGACGATACTGGCATAAATGTAAGCGTCAGCCGCAAAAGCCTCAATATAAGAAAAATTTCTTACTCGGTGAGGGAGTCATAGGCTGTCCAGAAGTTTCTCACCCACCATTGTATTTCCTGCGGCCTTGGTCCATCCTTCTCTATCACTTCTCCATTGGCGTCGGTGTTCACTACCTCGTGGTCTTGGGGCTTCAATGCATTTCCAGATTCTTGTTCTTTCTGACTTTCCCCATTGCGCTCAGAACCACCGACTTCCCATATCCTTCCCCCTCCAAACCATTCTCCGCCATTTCGGGTTCCTTCAATTTCGACTTCCATTCGCGTCCCCTCAGCAACAGCTAAAAGTGCGCTGATGCCTTCCACAGCATCCGCAGCAGACAGCGGCTGGGAATGAAATCCATAACATCTAACAAAAGAAGGGTAAGAGAGTTCGACGAGGCCATATTCCGGTGCAATATCGTTTAGCTTTTGAATCAATATTTTCTTGAGATCCATATCCATGTGTGCGTAGGGTTGTTGGGTCTGCGGGATAGAGAAACTATTTGGGAGCGGCTGAAAATTGATACTTGAATTATCGAAACTTTTGTACATACCCCATCTTGGCGAGAAGACCAGTCAGTTTTTGCCTTCCTTTCTCTTTCCAGATTCCGAGTTTTCCCGCAACATAGCTTGAATGAAACATTGCATCGTACAATGTCCAATGTCGAAATAGCATGAAACGCAGCTCTTTATTCACGCGAACGCTGATATCATCTGGATTGATCGAGATGGGGTATCCGTTTTCATGATCGGCGGGTTGTGGATTGATTCGAGAGACCTCGTCATAGTAGACGGCATGGTGATTTTCATAAGTATCTCTAGATATTCGGGAAGTGATGTATTGATATGTCAAGCCTAATATAGCGAGCCTGCAAGAGATACCATTTATGAGATATTTTCGAAATGATGATAGTTCTTACCATAAGAAATCATTATCGACACGTTCAAGTAGGGTACCCAATATGTAAACTGCACCTGCAGCGCTTTGTCCATGCCATGTTCCAGCCAAATAATACTTGTCAACTTTCCGACTGTGTAGATCATAGTTATCACGAGATAATGGTGGTTCCTTTGAACCCGAGTGAGACCAGGGACACGAATCCGAGGGAAAGAACGCACGCCTTTATCCATTCTCCTGCGTTTTCGAGCAGCATGCTCTTCAGATTTTCGTCTTTTGTTGAATGGTGTCCCTGTGTCAGAAAGTGCGTCTCCGTCCTCTTGTGACATATCATCATCAGACCTTTCTTCATCATCAAGATCTTCATCTGAACTCTCGCCGCCATCGGGGGGCCTCGGCGTGTACTGGTTGTAATCTAGTTGAGTGCATTGGACACCCAAGGCACTGAAAAAAACATACTGTGAGTATTTCCCATGACACCTTCAATTCCTTCACTAGATTTTCAGCGTCTCCGTCATCCCACACAATTATTCTGTCACCATTTGTTCCTCCCATGAATAAACTATCCAAACTGAAAGGCCGGATTGAGTCGATGACATGAAAAGTGACGTGCTCGTCAAACTCGCCAAACCAATCGGCGCTAGGAAGATCAGTTTGTCCACCCATATTAATCAACAACAATGTATGCAGCTGTCGTTGAATATAATTAGCACGACGGGTTGATGGGGCTGAAGAATACCAACAGCTGTGTTCTCCCTCAGCTCATCTGTAATCCTTTCAAACTCATCTAGGCCAGACACAGGAATGATGCGATAGATAACATCATCTTGCTTGAACAGGCTTGCGAACATTCGCGACGCGCATAGAGCATCAACGTTTGGTGTGACAAGCAGAATGACAGACGAAGCAGAAGACAAAGGCGAACGCCTATGAGAAGTTAAAATCCTGTTATAGGCCTCCAAATAGGAGGGCCTGTTGCCTGCTAGATGTGGTGGAGGAAGGTAGACCATGGACGTTAACGTTCAACGTTCAACGTTAGCCATTGATCTGGATTCTAGAACGCGTCCGTCACATCCACGTGCACAACAGTGTCACTTATCAGATACTACTTACTAAGTACCTTACTCAAGATACAACACGGTAGATAAGTATATGGAGTCGAGGAGAAGGAAAGATCAAGGTCCCTACCAAAGAGACACCACCTTAAATATATACAATGGGAATCAACAAAGGATTCTTACCAGCCACAGCAAGAGAAGTGCCGCTTTACAAGGTGAGTAATGAGATAGCAACCTGCAAGTACCCACCAAGAGTACCAACAGGCATAAAGCTCAAAAATGCCGATATGGAAAGCCAGAATAAAGCCAGAATCAATTGATAATGGTAGCCTGTGACCCGCCGCCGTCAGACGGAGTCGTAAGCTTTGTTGCAGCCTTTGTCATTGATGAAGATTTAAACGTCAATTGTACCGAGAGACAACCTTCAAAGGAAGCTGAAAAGACCATCTCCAACAGGATACCAGATCTGCTGCACTCCACAAAAAGCGCGCTTGGCAATCTCGTTCAAACGTAGGTCCTCAAGAAAAACGGCCTCGGTGTCTGAGTGGGTCTGTCAAGACCAGAGTGTTTAGCAGGACAACCCCTAGACTCCCTGATCCATTATTACAAAAGAACTTGAACGTCGGTGCGTTGCGAAGGCCAGTGTCGCCTTCCAGTTGTAATGGGCTTCACAGCTTCGTGACCTGCAGGGGAGAATGATTCAATTGTGAAGGAGGGTTTGCAGACAGATTTTTTGATGGTTCGAAGCCAACAAAGTTGTCTGCTTGCGGAGGGCGCGGCGTTCAGGTGGAATGTGCGCCCAGTAATCCATGAGTTTTGGGGGCCAAATTTTGCTCTAGCAGTGGTAGTGCGCATTTGGGTGTGTGTTGCATGAAATCTGAGTTCCTTTCTGCATGTCGTACGCGCTCAATAAACTTCGACAACGAGAGGAAGTACAGTGTACTGACCTTCCTTAGGACACTGATGCTCCTTGGGACAAATCAAGATTCTTGGGCACAGTTCTTTCTCTACATACACAATTTTTGATAGGTATAGTGTAACTATAATAATAAACATTCTGTCGAAATTCCAGACTGATTGAAGAATCCCAATTGGAGGCTGTACGGCATAATTACATCAAAAAAGTAGCTATTTTTGGGCGTCCCACTTTTCTTTCACGAAATTCTGCTTTACCAAGACGGCTTTTCAACCATAATTTTTTGATCATTCTGAAGCTGCTCTTTTTTTCTTTGAAACACACCTTCAATGGCGAAAATCTGGGCAAAATTGATTGTCTAAATTAGGTAGTAGTATCAGTGTGACTCGCGACTGTGTTGATCGTTGCAGAGATGTAAAGCTGAGTGCGAGAAACGTGCATCTGATCGTGTTCCAAAAAAAAATTGGCCCAAGGGGCCAATCCATCCACGAAAGCCGAAGCTCCCAGCTACGCTGGACGAAGTTGGGGAGGAAGACGATGGTGAAGATGATGAGGACTGATCGATGATCATGTGAGATAACACCAGTCCGCCCGTGGTCACGCTGTCCCAAGGAATGTCAAATATTTAAATTTTAATATGACATTCTACTTTTCTCAAGATTCTACCTTTTTGTATACCTTCCACATGATTTTTTTTTTTTTTTTTTTGTCAATAGGTACTTTAAGATGTCTTAATTTGATCTAGATAGTTTTTTTGACCCAACAGACCACAAGATTCCGCAGTATAAAATGTTGTCCCAAGGAAGGTCAGTACACTGCAAAGCTTAGCGATAATCGATTTGAATATTGCTCACGTGATAGTGTTTGGCAAATTCTTCAAGTGTAATTTCCAAACAATTTGACTTGTGGAAGAATACGCTACTTACATTATGACCGACGTCGAATCCACTGAACCAATCGCAAACGGCGCTGCAGACCCGGCGATTAACGAAGGGGAGGATGCTGAAGAGGATGTAAGTTGTTCTACATGCCAAAATGTGCCATAAAATCCAATTGATTTTTTTTTTTTGTAGGAGATTCAGCTCATGAAACAGAGGGTAGCGGAAATGGAGAGGGAAGCCAATAAGTTACGGGAGTTACAAGCGGCTGCAGAGCAAGCAAATCATTCCGGCGACGACAGCGGAACTGCCATGGACACCGAAGACGATAAAGCACTGTCGGACAGCCGGAGTGTATACGTTGGAAACGTGAGCGGACCCTTTGGTTGCGTAGAACATAAGCCTCTAACGGGTCTTCTAGGTGGACTACTCAGCCACCCCAGAGGAGATACAAGGACATTTCCAAGCATGTGGGACAATCAATCGAGTGACAATTTTGTGCGACAAATTCACAGGTCATCCGAAAGGGTAGGCTCATGCGGATGTGCCTAATCGTATTTCTAACATTGTAGTGTTCTAGGTATGCATATGTCGAGTTCTCGGAGCCAGAGCATATTGATGCAGCGTTGGCGATGGATAATTCGTTATTCCGTGGGAGACTCATTAAGGTGAGTACCCTGTCCGAACGTTCAGGAAGCAGGGATTTTCATATCTTTTTTAAGGTGACCGCCAAACGAACGAATGTTCCTGGCTTTATTCGTGGACGGGGTCGAGGTCGCCCAGGCTATAGGGGAGGGTATAGAGGGTACACAGGGTACAGCCCATATCGAGGGGGTCGCGGCAGGTGAGCCTGTCTTCTGTCATTCTGTATACTACCTTCTGACATCGGATGGTCAGAGGAAGAGGCCGTGGGTATTAAATTGCATCTAAAATTCTACTTCGCCTTGAATCTGTCATGGCCCTAGCAGGATACCGTTGAGCTTACATCCTTGATGGTGCCCACCCGCTGATCACTGTTTGGTTCTTTATTGACGCTATCTTTCTTTCTTGCTGTATAATACTACAGAGAAGCCTCCGAGCATAAGTTATTATAATACGTCGTTTACCCAACAAAAAAAATGCGAAAACGAAGTAGGCAATTACGTAACCAGACAGACACTCTTTCTTTCGCCACCATCGTGCGATGCTTCCAAAGATGTGCGCTCGACTGATGTCGACGACAACTAGGTCGACGGCTTCCCCTGTTTCTTATCCCTTCTCGAAGACAGCCCTTACGCCTCCCACATCTGTAGTCGACCTTAATCCTGGTCTTCTGAAAGGCAAGGGACTCATGCCACATCTTCGACAATCTCTCTTTACTCCGGAAAAACAAGCCATGTTCCAGACACTCTTCAGCAGACGTTCCCCAAAACAATTGATACCCGGCAGTATTGTTTCTGTTATTTCTGAACAAGCGCCAACAATATTTACTGGTGTCTTAATTGCTATTCATCGAAGAGGTCCCGATACTTCGTTCAAGGTTCGAAACATCTTGCAACGGACGGGAGTAGAGATGCAGTTCTACCCCAATTCCCCACATTTGAAGGAGGTCAAACTTTTAAAGGCGCCTCCTAAGGGACGGATGCGGAGGGCGAAGCTGTATTATTTGCGGGACTCGCCAGAGAAGATGAGCATGCTTGCGGTCAGCAAAAAGTAGGAGGTATGTGGACCGAATTCATACACCTAGCCATCGTTAAATAATTCCTTTAGTAGCGTCCTTGTAAAATACTCGCGTTTGTGGGCAGATCACATGACCTTTTTTAGCACGCTTTGCTATTGAAGCTGTCTTTGACGCAGTAAAGTTAAACTTTGAGCTTCGCAAGTTTGGGCGCAATGTCATTGGAAGGAATAACGTTCCTGTGGGTTAGCCGAGCTCTCCCCACGCGAACAAGCTCACAAAAGGACGGAGCAAGAAAAGGCCCACCGCTGGCTGCAAGCTGTTATATAGATCAAATCTTAAGTGTTAGCGGAGATAGAAACTGTTACTGCATTAGTGCTGCAATAGTCAGGCTTTCTTCTTCTTCCACAAACCATGGCTCCAAGTCGTCCTCGTTCTTTGCCCAATTTCTCTTTTGGTTCCAACAAGCGCAATAATTCACCTAGCCCCCCTTCACCAACATTTTCAGATGTAACACAAGCATCAGCAATGAATTTCGGCACAGATGGGCCCGCTAAAATCATCACTCGCGCCAATTTGAAGTCAAGTCTTCAAACATACGAAGACGTGAGCTGCTTCCTTGATCTATCATTGAGGCACTTTTCATTTCCAGTTGTGCGCTATTTAGCTTCTAAGCACTTGTGCAAACTACCGCACAGCCCTTATCACAATGTCGAAGGCCACTGCAGCATTCGCAGATGCCATGGAACGATGTAGTGGGTAAGACCTCAAGGCCTCATGTCTAAAATGGCCTTCTCATCCTGTACGCAGATTGAAAGGGCCAGCATATGAAGCAGGTACACGACTTCAGGCAGCCTCAGGGGTGCATCATCTCATAGGCAATCTTTGGCACATTTTGGTTAGTCCTCGCAAGTATCTATGGTAGATAATTGACCTTCCTCTCCACAGTCAGAATCTTTGGACAAAACTTTTGAAAAGCCCTTGCGTCAGCACCTGGAGAACTACAAAACTATTGTCAACGTGTGTCAAACTTGGTTTATATTTGCCTTTTTCTGATTGTTTTCCTCCAGGAACGTTCTCAAGCGTATGAGCGTGTCCTCCGGGAAAAGAGCCAAGTCATCCGAGATACTGAAATGCGCAGCATGAATCGAAAAGAACGAAGTATGTCTTTATATTAATAAAATTCAATTATCGTTCTGGTCTCTGAATTCCAATGTCACAGACCTTCAAAGTTTTCGGGAAGCATTGACGATCTTACAGCGCCAAGTCGATGATCTCGACAAACTGAAAATTTCACATTACGAAGAAATTATTGAGCATGAGGAGGAGGTTTGGGATATGGTTCAAGGGAAGGTTAGTTCTTGTACACAAGCTGTCTCTCTGCCTCCCGTAACTTTTCTATATCAAGGTCTGTGTGGTGGTTCGGTCAACCATGGACGTTTTCGACCGATTCACCTCCAAAGCGTAAGTATGTTGGACGGTGTGTCTTGCAGATAGTTGACTTCAACTTTGCAGGTCAGATCCGATCATTGAGCCAATGCTTCAGTCAGTTCCAGACCCATTCGATTCATACGGCCCGCCTCAAGCAAAAGACAAGATATTCAGTATTCTGGCACCCCTGTCCATTATGTCAAGTGCACCTAGCTCATCCGCTAGCCCCATGGCAGGACCAACGCCTGAATGCGATCTTATCGATTCCCCGCCCTCTTTCGTCACCAATAAGATTACATCCTGGCTCCCTGGCACAAACGGAGACCTGTACACCCCTGAATCTACTGAATGGGCGGCGGTGTCGTCTCCTTCGTCAACGCCTCCACGATCGACCTCCCCTCCTAGCGTTGCAAATCGGAGACACTCCGTTCCTAACACACAGCGAAAGGGCGAATCAAAACTTCGTGCGTTGTTACCAGTCATCGATGAAGTTCGCCCTCCTCGATATGAAATTGAAGGCGACAGCGGCACACCCTCAGGTTCTACCTTATTATCCACAGGGATATCTGAGATCACAGTGCCAGGGCTTGATCCCGGCCCTGATTTAAGTTGGAACTATACGTCATATGGAGAATCACCCTACAACAACGGCGATGGGCAGCTGACTCCTCGAAATCCAACTTCGGTCTCGTTGTCTCTTCCGTCATTACCAGATTCGCCTCAGAATCCTAACGTGGAAAAATACGAGCCTGATGAACAAAAGCAGATAGAACGTTCTGTTTCATGACTGATGCTTGACCTATTTTATACGGATTCACTTCAATATATTATTATCTTAAGTTCTACCAGGATGAGTCGTTCTCTGAAGCTATTCTCACTTCCCGAAATGTCCTCTACCTTTAAGTAGCCCTTTTAATTTAATTACTTGCATTTGAATTTGTGGACTGGATACCATATTGCGACAGGGTCTGATTGCTGACAGTTGCTGGGCTTTTAAAGAGGGGGTCCGCACCCGAGCCTGTTTTAGGGAAGGCGATCACATCACGAATGGACTGTGTGTCGCAAAGCATGGCCATTATGCGATCAAATCCTGTCAAGGGGCGGGGCAAACAATGAGCTTCCAAGAGAAAATAACGGACGGCAGGGTACATACCAAGTGCAATACCGCCATGAGGTGGAGCGCCACATTGGAGAGCATGGAGAAGTTGCTGAAATGGCGCCTTTTCTTTATTATTCAACTAGGCAATATTAACATTCAGTTAATTGATAACCCTGTCCAGACATAACCCACCTGCAAAATATTGGTGAAGATGAAATCTTGCATAGCTGCATCGTGAATACGGACAGACCCACCCCCGATTTCCACACCGTTTAAGACCAGATCATAGTGCTGTCCGCGGACCTAAGTATGCAAATGAGAAAAAATATACTGAGGTGTGTGTTATTCAATTTGTATTAATGTACCGTTTCGACCTCTCCGCGATACATGGGATCAATATCTTGCCACATGGGTGCCGTAAAGGGATGATGGGAACTACTCCAGCGACCATGAGCCATGAAGTCCTTCTCTGAATCGTCTCTTGTGAACAATGGGAACTCGGTTATCCAAAGAAAGTGAGGGTCTCTTGTCACAGTAAATTCGCCTCCGTATCGAAAATTTAGTGGCGGTTTCAGCAGTGGGTAAACAGGGACCTACCTCGAGCTTGAGCGAGATCAAATATTCGGAGACGAGCTCTGCCCAGAGCCGTGGATCCACCCTTAACAATTGTATGTCATGTCAGATATCAGATCCTTCCGAAATGTGCCGGAACAAACCTTCGGAAGTCGCGGTCTACGGGCAAGCCATACGTCGTCCCCCACTTGTAATTCAAGGGTTTTGTTAACGATTGCCTGGTCTTCCTGAGACAGGTTGGGATGTACATGAGAAGCGATTTTACTATGCAAAAGCCAATTATGCAAATTTGCTTCCACAAGGGTGACGCGTTCCTGGGTGTTCTTTCCATCACAATGTCAAACCTAAATCCATCGTGTGAGGCTTACCGTGGCGGAATCAAGTTCAGAGGCCCGCGACGATTTTAGGAAGCCAGGATCGTGAGAGTTGTGAATAACAATGCATTCAAGGACTTCGTCAGAGACACGTGGATGGGGCCCCACGGCTAAAGGATCGCTTAGATTGACGATCTAAAGAAACACGCCTTGGACATGCGTTCAATGATCAAATATATACTAGTTTAGCGCACCTGAAGGTTAAATCGGGTATCAGGTTTATCAGAGCCATACTGGAACGGGAAAGATAGAGAACAGATATTGATTGAGTAGTAGTGAAAAGGGAAAACTGGTAACTACTTACGCGTGTCATTGCTTCATGATAGGTCATCACATTGAAGGTTTCAGGGAGGTCGAGCCCTTCGACATCCTTCCAAATTTTACGAATCAAGGTTTCGATCGTGTCATGAACTTCGCACCCACCAATCCTCCAACGATTGGTATCGGCGGATGTGGATGACTGAATATCTCCCCAGGAAACAAAAGCCATTTCCAAATCAATTTGGGTGAATTCTGGTTGTCTGTCCTTGCGGCCGTCTTCATCGCGGAAACATTTGGCTATCTGAAAATAATTGTCGATGCCGCCGGAGCAGATGAGAAGTTGTTTCGGTTGTTGAGGGGACTGCTGCAAAGCATAGAATAAAGGTTCCGTAATGGACTGGCCACCGATAGCGGCGGTAGAGCGAGTTGGAACCAAAAATTCTCTCGCACCCTCAGGTGATGATCTCAGGAGAATGGGTGTCTCAACCTCTATAAATTCTAAAAAAAAAAGGCCTAAGTAAAGTGTGGAGATAATATTAAGGTGCGCATACTCTGGTCATGAAGTAGACTGCGTACAATATGGGCGACTTGACTACGCTTTTTAATATTATCTGATAAGGCTGTGCGACGAAGGTCGAGGTAACGGTACCGGGCTCGCAAGTCGTCATTTGGCTAGAATTTTTTTTGGTTAATGGGTGGGAAGAAGGTATATAGGTATGAGAGAGAATCACAAGGTTATGTGGATCGGAAGGCAAGAAAGGCAACTCCGTTGCTGGATTCAGTAGGACAACCTTTTCGACTTGAACGTCGATTGCACCAGTATTTCCCTAGTGATAACAATATAGGGTTATTCTAAGTGATGTGGTTATTACTAACAGGTTTCCTGGCGTTCGGAGGGCGTAGCATGACACGACCCTCTATTTGGACGACTGATTCCACGGGTATTTGAGAAAGGGGTGGTGAACTCGGAGAATGATTCACAATGAGCTGCGTCATCCCATAGGAATCCTTGAGATGAAAGAAGGACATTGACTTTCCTTTCCTTTGATGAGGTGTGAGCGAGAGATATGGGACATTGATGATGAATAGGCATCACCGCTCTGAGAGTAACCAGCCTGATAAAATGACTCTAGAGCCAACATCGTTTGCGTTCAAAGAGCCACATGTATGGGTCCTTTTTGGGTAAGGTGCTGAAGTCGAATATAAACGGGTCAAAGCCCTATTGGCTGCCTGACGGAAGAGCAGCATTGACGGTGGAGGGAAGATGACTGTCAGTGGACCCTGACGGCGATCAATTTCTTGCTATAAAATAAACAGTCATGTTCCCCTAAAAAAAGACCTCATGTCCTTCCAAATCCTCCCCGTCGAACTCGTCGACCACGTCGCACACTACTTGCCAATCAACGACCTCGTCGTTCTATCCACCACCAACTCATACTTATACCCTGTCGCTCAGCGTTGGCTCTATCGACAGATAACCATTAACTACTCTTCCAACAATCTTGCAGTCGTATTCACCCTAGCACTAAAACCTCACCTCGCTTGCCATGTCAGAACCTTTGCCATCAGACTTGGCTCCTTCTCAGCTCTTCTCAGCTCATTCTACCGTCTTCTTCGCACTGCCCTCTCAAACATGTCCGAACTCACATCCCTTGACATTTTCCTCGACCATGCTGCAAGTTGGATCATGCGCACACGAGACGACGCTACCTATCATCGTCTAGAACACTTTGCATCCTCATTTCATCTTGACCACCACCTCACTCATTTCCTACAAAAAACAAATGCTCTTTTAGAGCTCGAGGTCGACTCGTTACCTCCAACCCTCGTCGTCCCCAACCTCCAACCTAATGCTCTCCCCATGTTATCTCAATTCACTGGCTCCTCCCAGGTCGCTCAATATGTTGTGCCTGGGCGCCCAGTGGAATCAATTCATCTCAATTCGGGTGATCTAACAGAAGACGTCGCGGAAAGTCTTGCGAAATCCACTGCTCATGTTCTACTTCTAGCAGCCGCAACTACCTATCACTCAGTTGCATTAATTGGGACTTTAACCCAATGCATGGATCATCTTGTCCACCTCAGAATTGTGACCACATTCAACTTTGCGGAGCCTCCCGATACTGTAAGCACTCATACTAAACCAACCTTTTATAATTATTTCTCACATCCATTTTGGCAGTCCTATTTTGTCAATATTTCCAACGCTCTAAGATCGCTACCCGACCTGAGAACGTGTGAAATATGGGGTATTCATTGGGTCTCCTCCAAGAATGACATTCATGATGAGGGAACGGTTTGGGAGTCAGAACCCTTTAATCGGCCAGATGAGAACCACCTAGATAACCTCTACTCTGACTTTTACTTTGCAACTTAGATTTCAACTTGTGACACTTCTTTAAATAATACACAAACCTTATCAATAATCAGTATGCCATGTGGGCGGATTGTCTTGTTTGGTTGAGAGGATGGTGCCAAATTCGTTGCAAACCCTGCTGGGACTCCGAGATTTTGTTACAACATGCCTCCATCCGTTCGCTGCTTCTCCGCTCGAGCTCACCAACCTCTGATCAGATTCCTAGGAAAGAGGATCTATCCAAGCAGTTAGTATTTATACTCGCCATATATTGTATAGCCTTCTAGTTCCTATTCCACAGGTCCCGAAGTTCCCCATGCACATCCAGCCGCACCGTTAGAATTGAAACAAAAATTCTCGGAATTTGTCAATAAAATTGCCTCTTCAAATCCACAAGGCTCCCAGACAAAAGCATTTATATCGAGCCAAATAAACACTAGTCAGTATCACGACTTTTGGGAAGCACCATCAAGGTTCTGGAAACCAAGAGTACGGCAATTGGAAAAGAAAGAAATGGATGCAATCATGGTGTGTTTTTACCTGGTTTATAACATGCGTTCGCTAAAAAGTTTGGGATAGAGCGGAGGAGCATCTTCGTACTAATCTAATTGATGTGTGTTGGATTGAGTGTAATATTCGTTCATTGGGCTCGGAGAATGTATTGAAATAAGTGGCTAGTCTTTCTCTGCATATGCCAACAAGTGGTGTTCAATTTCAGCTTCACCCATGACTCTCCATTTCCCTCGAATCTTCTCATCCTCCTCTTCACTATCCGAGACGATCCCTATTTCAATTTCTCCGGGTTTGTAATCAGTCGCATGTACAGTGGACATTGCCTCAATCGCCATCTACGAATACATGAGGTCTTCCTGACAGATGAAGTGTCTATAGACGTACCTCAATAACATCAGCCCTGCTCAGATTCTTCCCCGCTTTCGTGGCATCTTCACCACCTTTGCCGTTTTCTAGCTTCTTCCATTTCTTTTCGAGGTGGTTCATGGCTTCTTGCTGTTTCTGACCCGCTGCTGTTGCGTGAAATCCGATGAAGTAACCAGCTGGGTCAAGCTTGAAACATTGAGGACCGAATTCTGGATCCAATCCAATCAAAATCATGGCTGATATTTGGTTAGGCGGTGATCGTGAAAGATAAAAGTGAGATGGGCGTACAAATGCCTAATGGCCTCATCGCCGCACGTTGTGTATACACTTGGTTTATGTTGGCGAGTCGTCGTGATAGAGCGTCTGGGGTAATTTCATAACCGAATTTATATCTGAATTCCGCTGCCTCGCTCCGTGCACGAATGACCTGCGCACGCGCATCAGCTGTTCGGGTAGTAACATGAGGGATCATTCATCTAACAAAACATTGTAGGGGTCACCGATGAGTCCAGTCATGACACAGCCAATGGTTGGGGTTATGCTGAATAGGTGGGTGATGGTAGACGCGTCAAGAAGCTTGTCCTGAAATTTATTGATTTAGGTAGGGTGGTGGGAGGACGTCATCTATAAGAAATTTGAGGTGTACTCACAGGAACCTTCCGTTGGGTGATGACTACAGCAGTGTCTTTTCCCCTCACGGAGACAGCAGTGTGCCCTGAGCCTGAAATGGCCTTGAATGCATACTCTGAAAGTTCAAAGCGAGGACGGTCAATGGGGATTAGAACCCAGATGTAATTGATCGACCTCACCAACTTGATATAGGCGACCCTCTGGTGAAAAGACAGTGAGATATCTAAGATATAAATGAGCATTTGGCCTCTGTGTAAATTTGATATACTTGCCTATCATAGGACGTCCTGGACATTGTATAAGATGAAGGTGCTTTCAGAGCAATCAAAATCTGAAGGGACGCGCAAGTGGTTGTCACGCGACTGTCACATGCATAGTCACAAGAGCTTATAACCTCAGCTCTTAAGTATCCATGTACCTTCCATAACCCGCACGCCATTAGCTGCTCGCATAATGAAGGAAATTGTCTCGCACCAAGCTCCAAAAGTCATGTGCGCAATCTGAAGCTCTGATCTTTGGTGATTTAATCTCAACCTCGAACAGTAAAAAACTGCAGTTCAGTCTTTTGAATGCACAGGACACCGTCAAAATATCCGAATTTGAAGTCACCCATCGCGATCTCTACACTGCCACAGATCGCCTGCCCGTAAAAAATGGAGTGCTCGATCGTCGTCTTGTAGGTTACTTCCGATACCCATCCCGCCTTGGTTCACCTTCTTTCTAGGGAACTGCAGAAAAAAATGCTTTCTGTGAAACTTGTGGCCAATCTTCTGTCAATTGTGTTGGCCATTACGCGTACATCAAACTTGTCGTTCCGGTATTTCATATCGGTTATTTTAAACATACCATTGCTGTTCTCCAGGCAATCTGCAAGGTCAGTCGCTTTACTACAGCTATTGACGTTCCATGACTCTTCACGACGTAGACATGTGCACGTGTCTTGCTCGAGGAGCCTGACCGTCGTATATATCTGAAAAGATTCCGGCGACCCAATTTGGAAAATATGCAGAGGCAATCTCTCTCCAAGGCCGTCAATGGGATGGCTCGCAAAGTCGTTTATTGTCCATATTGCGCTGCTACGAACGGTGCAGTAAAAAAGGCTGGCGCTTTAAAAATTATTCATGACAAGTTCCGAGCGAAGAAGACTGCAGACGAGCTGGAGAGGTGGAAGAAGACGTTCATTCCTGCGATTGAAACACAGAAGGAACTGGCGATGTATCTCAATAAAGCTGTTCATGAAGATTTGAATCCACTTAAAGTGTTGGACTTGTTTCGGAGGATATCAGATGAAGTGCGCCGTGCGTTAGTGACGTGCCCGTGATTTAGATACTGACGAGAGAATAATATAGGATTGCGAGTTGCTGGGTTTGCATCCTGATTGGGGTCGGCCCGAAGAATTTATTTGGCAATATGTATCTGTTCCCCCCGTGTGTATTCGACCGTCGGTTGCTCAGAATGGAGCATCGAACGAAGACGACCTCACGGTGAAGCTGACTGAAATTGTTTTCACAAACGCACTCATCAAACAAGGGCTGTCAAAAGGAGCTCCCACTCCTCAGTTCATGGTATCCACCAACTTTTATCCTTATCCGATTTTATTTTATCTCATTTTGTTACCAGGAACAATGGGAATTTCTGCAACTATCCGTGGCGATGTACATTAACTCTGAATTACCTGGTGTCCCTTCACAGGCTGGCCAAAAACCGATCCGTGGATTTGTGCAACGGCTGAAAGGAAAACAAGGACGTTTTCGAGGAAACTTGTCAGGGAAGCGTGTGGATTTCTCCGGACGAACAGTCATTTCTCCTGACCCTAACCTCCGAATTGACGAAGTCGCCGTCCCAGAACGCGTCGCCAAAATCTTGACGTATCCTGAACGAGTGACCCCGCATAATATTGAAATTCTAAAAAAGGCAGTACATAATGGTCCAGATGTGCATCCAGGCGCCAATTTCGTTGCAAGGGGAGAAAACAAAAAATTTCTTCGATTTGGGAATCGCGTTGCTATTGCAGAAGGTTTGGCTATCGGGGATATCGTCGAACGACATATCATCGATGGCGATATTGTTCTTTTCAACCGACAGCCCAGCTTGCACAAGGTGGGCAATTTCTACAACCCAAACCCCCTCTGATTGACGGGTAGTTATAATTCTAGCTATCCATCATGTGCCACCGAGTGCGTTTTCTATCGATGATTTAAGAAAACATCTTTGAGGGATGCTTGCAGGCTAAAATTCGACCTTGGCGGACCTTCCGGCTGAACGAATGTGTTTGTGGCCCTTATAACGCCGACTTCGACGGGGATGAAATGAATTTGCGTAAGTCGTCTCTTTTTAGGCGTTTCGAACGTGCACTAACTGTCTTGTTTCAGATGTTCCTCAGACAGAAGAAGCCAGAACAGAGGCATTAGAACTCATGAGCGTAAAACACAATCTCGTTACTCCCAGAAACGGGGAACCGGTCATCGCTGCGATCCAAGATTTCATTACTGCCTCTTTTCTCCTTTCACGAAAAGACCAGTTTTTTGACCGACGGCAGTTCACTCAAATTTGCTGTTATTTAGCGGATGCAAATATGCAGATTGACATACCACCTCCAGTAATCTGGAAACCCGTCAGACTTTGGACTGGCAAGCAAATCTTCAATGTATTGATGCGTCCGAACAAGCAATCAAAGACCTTCGTCAATGTTGAGTCAAAATGCCATAAATGGGAAGAGGCTAAAGCTAGTAACTATCCTTGGATGAAACCGGCACCAGACCTTTCACCAAATGATGGTTGGCTTGTCGTTGTCAACAGTGAGATTATGTGTGGAGTTATGGACAAAGCGACAGTGGGTAGCGGAAAGAAGAAATCGATATTTGGGGTCATCATGCGAGACTATGGTTCTCATGAAGCTGCTGCTGCGATGAATCGGTTGGCCAAATTATGTGCTCGTTGGCTAGGTACGTTAATCCCCACCTACTCTTGATAGTTGTTCAAATATCGCATTCAGCTAACTATGGGTTCTCCCTGGGAATCAATGATGTCATTCCTGGTCCTCAACTCAGCAAAAAGAAGGATGAACTTGTCGAGCAAGCATACGCAGAATGTCAAAATCTTATCGCTGATGCGAAAAAGGGAAAGCTTGAGAACAAGCCTGGATGTGACCAGGAGCAGACATTAGAAGCTCTCATCTCATCTGTCCTGTCCAAGGTTCGTGAGGCTGTGGGACAAATTTGCATGAAAGAACTCAGTCGCCAAAATGCACCTCTGATCATGGCAACGTGTGGGTCCAAAGGTACGCGACATTTTTAAAAGGCGAATGACCTTTGATTTTACTATCCTACAATGCAGGTTCCGTTATCAACGTTTCTCAGATGGTGGCTTGTGTGGGTCAGCAAATTATTGCTGGACATCGTGTACCAGATGGATTCCAGGATCGTTCCCTACCACACTTTCCGAAAAAGTCCAAGGAACCGCCCTCGAAGGGCTTCGTTCGAAGTAGTTTTTATTCTGGTTTACGTGCCACAGAATTTCTGTTCCACGCCATCTCTGGTCGTGAAGGTCTTGTTGATACCGCTGTTAAAACCGCCGAAACTGGTTACATGCAGCGGAGGCTGATGAAAGCCCTGGAGGATCTTACCACGCAGTACGATTTATCTGTCCGCAACTCGACGGGTGGTGTTGTCCAATTTCGCTATGGAGATGACGGGTTGGACCCCGCCTGTCTGGAGGGAGATGCGCAGCCCATCGATCTGAATAGATCCCTGAAACATGCGCTAGTACGTTCCAAGTAGCATTATGTGTTATTAAAACCTCATGCAAACCTCTCATAGGCCTCAGGTGGGTGTGGTCGAGGACTCTTGCCGTTCGAAGTTATGGAGCTGGTCGACCGCGAATTCGCATCTGCCAGGTTGAAGAGCGAATGCACACCGGCTTATCTGGACACTGTCCGAACCTTCATTTCTGAAAATATTGTGCATAAAATGGCTGAAGTGCGAACGAGTAGAGGGATGTTTGATGCATTGGAAAGAGGCGACGAGTGGGATGAAGACATGGATTTTTCCATGGGTGCATCCGGTTTGTGCTGAAATCATCACCTAAATTTAGTAGCCGGAACTGATTTTTGTTATTTGTTATGAAAGATGCGGATAAAGCGATTGTCGATAATACTTCCAAAGTGACTGAATATCAACTGCGTAACTTTCTTCATCTATGTTGGGTCAAATATGTTAAGGCACGTATTGAACCAGGTGAGGCCAAAGCTCTCCCTCTCATTTCAACATATACTTAATTGACATGATACTAGGCTCAACTGTTGGAGCCGTCGGAGCGCAATCCATTGGTGAACCGGGAACGCAGATGACCCTTAAAACTTTCCATTTTGCTGGAGTTGCATCCATGAACGTAACACTTGGTGTTCCTCGGATCAAGGAGATCATCAATGCTGCCAAAGTCATCAGCACCCCCATCATCAGTTGTAAATTGGTCACCAGCAATAGTGAAGCTTCTGCACGGATCGTCAAAGCCCGATTAGAAAAGACACTGCTTGGTGATGTAGGCAATTTCAAGGCCATAACTGGTGTAATCCTGCCTCCATGCTCATATCTATCTAGGTTGCAAGTGTTTTTGAAGAAGCTTGGGCTCCGCAATATACATACATTGGAATCATACTTGATATAGACGCGATCCAGAAACTTCAGGTATGCTCAAGGTTCATTTGAATTTTTCTTCACTAAAAATATTCCAGCTCGAACTCACCATAGACGATGTTAAATGGGCACTAGTAGCCGCTAAGAAAATGAAAATCAAGCAGGAGGTAAGCCATTATCTGCAGAACTAGTGGGAATGTAACATCAGTGTTAAATTTTTGATAGGCAATCACCGTCATTCCTCGTAAAAATCGATTAAGAATCTACGTGGATGGTGAGGACAAGTATTATCGCCTGCGTGAGTTGAAACGTGGTCTTGCAGATGTTGTTGTGAAGGTAATTGATACTCATTTTGCATCGTGGCTGCTAAAAGGTGGTTATCGTCAAGGGCGTTTCTTCTATTCAACGTGCTGTCATCAACATCAAGGAGAAAGACGATGCAAAGGGGAAGAAGGGGGATAAAGAATTGCTAGTGGAAGGATACGGCCTACAAAAATGCATGGTAACCGAGGGTCCGTGACTATTATTTCTTGAATCGAAATTAAATCAGGCTAATAAAAATCGGGCTTCAGGTGTTGTTGGAGAGCATACATCTTCCAACCATGTTATTGAAGTTGCTCAAGTTCTTGGCATCGAGGCAGCACGTCAGACTATCATCAATGAAATTCAGTATACAATGAAATCCCATGACATGATTATCGACCCCCGCCATGTCATGCTGCTAGGTGATGTGATGTCTTACAAGGTCCGATTCTCAAATATTTTCTATATTATACAACAACTGCTAATTTCGAGTAGGGTGAGGTACTTGGTATCACCCGCTTTGGCGTCGCCAAAATGAAAGACAGTGTGCTCATGTTGGCCTCGTTCGAGAAAACCACGGACCATCTTTTTGATGCTTCTGCCTATGGGAAGAATGATAGCATTGCGGGCGTTTCAGAAAGCATTATCATGGGCAATCCGGCGGCCATGTGTGGTACCTCAATGTGCTGCTCACACATTTGATCAGTGTCGTTTAGCTGACATCTTGCTTAGGCCGGCACTGTACTCCATTCCGCCTGTCATCAAAAAGCCATTGAAACTATTGTTTGAAAACGCATTATAGGGGTTTGGTGCGATGGCATGATTTCTATCTCCACGTTCTAGAGTTATATACATGCATAAGTTACTTCCGTATTATACCAAAAGGCGGAGGGAGATGGCATTAGTAATTGACTAACGATTATGTGCTTATTTTACGGGAAATTTAATTGTACAAAACATCGCAAGTCAATTTTACGTGGGGGTATATAATGGGTTAAGTGGTCCCTGCTATTCCGAGGAAGAGCATATATATAAGGTGGTGTACTGGTTTGTTGACTGCTAAAGATCTTGGGGAAGCAAAGGACGATGCGTCGGAGACCGCTTACATTCCACTTCTGAGTGGCGTGCTCGTGCGAGTGTCAAGCCTCCTGATCTCCTTCTCGAGCTTGTCTATTCCGCTGTGGCTATTATTCACGAGTACTCCACGTGCGCCATGCTTGTCAAATAAATATGTTAGGAGATTTTTCTTCTCGTCGGCAAGACCGTCAAGAAGCGCAAAGAGGTGAGTTTCATCTCGTAGGACGAGTTGAGCTGCAATGATGCATGCCGCTGCGGACTCCCGAACGATCAAGGAAGATCTGTCGTTCAATGCCTATTCCATGAACAGAGAACAAACAGGAGATGAGAGAGAGCAGAATACTTGACAAAAGAGTACAGACTGATATCAATGTGTTTTTAAGTCGAGGCAATTCTTCTTCTGCAATCTCCGCAGGCAAGCGGAGAAAGTATTTTCCCAGAGCCATTAAACCAAAGGCAAAAGAGGCCGCCTTAACTTCCTCGCCTTCTGGTGAAGGCGGAGCGTCTGCATGAAATACTCGCAAGCTGGCATGCATCGTTGTCAATCCATAAACAGGGTCCAATTTTGTAATTAGGGTATCTCGGATGGTATTCGTGCCTTCAAGTACCTAGAAGAGGAATGAGCATGTCGGTGAGTAAAGCATTGATGGTAGCTTGTGGACGTACATCGATCTTGTTGCAATAACGGACGCGGAGAATTATAGACATCAAGTCACTTTCTCTCCCTTCGAGGTAGGGCGCCTGATTCTCGAGCATTTCCCAGATTATAATGAGTCCGTAAGATAGTTCTTCCTCGGACTATTTTTATCATTTTGTTTGAGAAAGTATTTCTGAGATAGTTAGATGGAGACGTACCCTGCCGGGTTCCAAATAGATATTCAAGGCATTAAAAAATTGTTCAAAGAGCTTGTTCGTTTCCCACATGTCGGAATGTAACGATGGTATTAAACGAGAAGGCGTCAAGGGAGGAGGATTGCTGAGATGATTGCTAGCTGTTGGGCTTGACGGTAAAGAAGGGGTTTCCTCCACGGTATTTTCTATGCAGATTATTACTAGCCGCTTCAGCACCGCTGTGTCCGCATCACCGCAAGACAACGCTGATATGTGCCTTTTGAGTTCTTCTATTCGCTCTGAATCCATGGTGGTACCCACAGGCGAGGCCTGGGCAAATACTAAACGAGAGATGAACATAGGGTTGAGGCATCTCTTGACGACTTACAAGCTTTGCGCTTTATCCACCACCCCGTTTCCTGCTTTTGACTTTGAAGAACATCCAATAAGGACGGTGATCGCATACCGTGAGCGGGGCTATCAGTAAATAGAGCAGCTTGTCGCATAATGGCGGTCGCTCTGTTATCTGGCGTTACAAAAGGCGCTATGGCGGGGGCTTCTGGTATCGGACCAGCGTTCGCTTTCGTTTGGACCGCCATAGGTCTATTGGAATTTTTAAATAGAGGAGGCAACGTAGGATGGCGTGTAACTCCTTCGTCTTCTGGCTCAACCAGTTCCAAAAGTCGTTCAGCAGCGCTCTCTGCTTGTTCTGCACGTGCCCGAAGGGCATCTTCTACCACTGGTTGGCCGGCGGTCATATCGGAGATAGATCCGGAGGAGAGTGCATTAGACACTGTGAGTTTGGAATCAGATGATAATGGAGGAACCTGAGACTCATCGGTTTCAACAGGCGGATACATCTCAAATGGGGCTGAGAACGACATGAGTTTTACGGACATACAATCGTCTTCTGAATCTGTGTCGCCTTGCGGGATGGGAACAGTCTGAGCCATCAGTAGAGACTCGTCATTGCTCGAATCAAATGACTGCAACAGTGGCTGGCCCAGCGGTAGGGGGACGGCAGTCCCGTTACGAGCTTTGGACTTGGTAAGACGTGTAGGGGACACTTGACCAACGGAAGTATGAGGCGAAGCAGGAAGAGCCGTTTGCAGTGCTTTTCGCATACCAGAAGCGGTTGCTGAGCCTACAAGGGGCGACGAGGTACGCCTTCGTGTACTTTGATCAGATAACGACGGAGATGGGACCCTTTTTACTCTACCAGAACCACTGGACAGTGTTCGGACGTGTGAAACGGGTACTGACGTCAGACTTGTTGAACGTGTGAGGCTTGCAGAAGCTATACGATGCCGTGAAGGTGAAGGTGGTGATTGAGGACTGGCAGGACTTGCTGTAGAGTTTTTTGGGGATATGCTAGGGGAGCCGGAGCGTCGGAGAGGTGCTGTGTATGACGCAGATGTTGCTTGATGACGGAGAGTTGGTGGCGCAGTGGCTATTGCTTTGGCCTTTGCTCGACTGGCAGCGATCGCCGCAGCGACGCTCGACTTCTTGTTTGGCTTCGGTGTGCTTGGCAAAACAGCTGCGGGGGGATTGGGATTTGGACATGCCTTTTCCAGTTGCTTCCGTGCAGTAGCATCCAAAGTCTCCATTATAACGTGGCCACGTTCTTGCCAAATTTGTTCGAAGTCCCAAAATAATAATCGTGCGGATTCTCTGACAGCAACGTTAGAGTCTGCCAAAGCGCGTTTCAAGGATTTTTCCAGTATCTCTAGGGAATTTGATGTTTCAATGGCGATCTTTAAACGTTGCCCATGAACCTCGAGGTACTGTTTAAGATGGGCAACGACGAAGGCGCGAGCTTGAACAGTCTTCTCTTGCAAAGTTTGCCAGAGCAAAGGTAAAACCAATCGTGGTTGAGCAGAGGCATGTGCGAGGATAGCAGTGACTGAGGCCTGTGAATGTTGTGCTGTGATCTTCTTTGTGAAGTTGGCCATCCTTACTAAGCTAGTAAGTAGAATTTCGGACAATGAATCCAGCAGCGGTCCAAGGGCGATAGCTAGCTCTACGTAGAGCAAACAGGTATTGACCGCAACAGTTGTTCGCAAACTTGCAAGCTGCCAAGGGATGAGCACGGGATCTATACTTGTGAGAGTTGCAAAGACTTACCGTCTTCAATGACCATTGAATAAACCCATCCTTCAACGCGATCAAGAAAGGCTCCAGGTATCGGACGTGGACATCTCCTTTCAACATGCCTCGCACACGTTGCACGGATTGGTCTCGTACAGCCCAGTTATGCTCAGTTTCTTTTCCCTATGTGCATAGAGTGGTGTTGGTATCTGATTGATCTTATAAAGCTAGAACAATACCTCAAACGATTTTTGCATCGCCGCAAATTCATTTTCCAGATCTCGACTTGAGGCCACCTACGTATTTCCATTACTGTGGTAAACTTGAAATTTTGGGAAGTGACCTACATAAACAGCTTGTATATCCAAATTCTCCGCCGGCATGTGTGGTGGAGGAGATGCCATGGCTGCGCGACTAGCTGGTCTTTGAAGCTCTTTGAAGCTCGACAGACTTACAGTTCTAGCTAGACCACCGATGACCTGCGGTTTCTTTGCCAATGCCACACTGGGAGGGATATATTCCTTGTTCTTTGAAGTGTTTGTACCCTCACCATTTTCTGACCCCTCTTGACTTTGGGGATTGCTACCAACAGCTCCAGCAAGGAGCTTGGATAGCACGCCGTCAACGATCGTTTTCCTGACTCCCTTTTTCATCAGCTCTTTCTTTAAGTCAGCCCTCGCAGCATCTGTCACGCCTGGACCAGAAAAAAGCTCGACTATGGAGTGTCGCGCACATTCACGGACGTGCGGATCTGTATCTTCAAGACAGTCAATCAACAGGGAGAGGTATGGTCTGATGGGAAACAGATGATGAGCCCGTCGAATGTGTACAAGAGTTAATATCGACTAGTTTAGAAAAAAAAAAGAAAAAGAGGGATGAGTTTCGCGATTGGACTCATACAAGCAGGGAAATCCATGCACCTGCTCTCGAACTTTCCAAACTTTGCTTGCTAAACCGCTCTCTTTGAGAAGTCGTTCAAAGATTGCGATAGGTGTCTCTCCTTTACTGGCTTTGGATATGACACTTCCTGAACCCGACCTGAAAGCGAAACCTCCAAGAATAACTAGCGTATCGCGTGCCTTCAGCTGGGCTCGTTCCTTGTCTCCAAGTCTATCGATCACTCCGCCTGCCGGGAGGAATGAGGTCAAAGCCTGACGAAGAGTGACCACATCAAGGACTCCAGAAGAACCAACAGACGCGGTTGAAGCTGAAGATGATAGAGAGGCTGCAGTCAGCTGAGTTTGGTTGGTTGAATGAGATATCAGAAGGGGGAGGATGGCGGGCAAAGCTGAGAGTGTAGCATTCGTCAAGTGAAGATTTGAGGTTCGTAAGGACGATTTCAGAATGCTAATAATTGCATCTGGGTCTGATACCTGTGGTGGTAGATGAGGATATGGGGAAATGGAAAAGCCGTCATTAAGTCAGTACCTTGACGTTTCCCTTTTCGAATTCTGCCTGTAGTTTCGTGAGAGAATCCACCTTTACGTCGACATCTACATGGGGGGTCAGGAGTGTAGAGAGGCTAATTGAGAGCATGCCACACCATTAGATTTGCATTGGTTTATGAGCTTTTCATGAACTGATGTTTCCGAGTCCATGGTCCACCAAAAATGAACGCGATGAAGGTTTAGGGCAAAGTCAAATCATTTCATATGCATCAACTTCCATTTGAAGACAACCCTGAAACTAAACTACATATATCCTCAGCTACATAAAGTCAATTTTCAAGCCATCTTGTCCGAATGTCCGAGCGATTTTCCAGGCTGTAGTTGGTCGCGAATACGCTGTTTCTAGTAGAAAAGGTCTTGAGTATATACACGACTGTTGTGTTGCAAATACTGACAAGAATTTTCAATTCAGGAAATCCACCCTCAAGCTTTCTGTCCCACATTAACTGAGGACCGTCGGAACCTGGAATTGAAAGCCAGACGCGAAAGCGTCCCGCAGTTTCCTCGCTGTGTAAGGGTATCAAAGATATAGTTCCAATTGTTGGTGGCGAGAAGGTCAGAAAAAGCTCAGTCTGAACCCAACTTGCTCGATGAAGCCTGAAAATGGCGACTAGCTTAAATAAATAAGAGGTTGTGAGGGGGGGAATATCATCGCACCATCGACACTAAGACGAGATGATGGCTACGTTAAAGCTATTGGCAGCTAGGGGTGTGCAATACGCACTCTGTCACAAAATTCAATCGTTATTGTAGTTGATATCAGAGGTTGAGGGAACACGAAGGTCGATGGGTCAATCAGAGTTGTCGTTGCCATGATGGAATAATGTGGTGTATGGCACGTGACGATTGTGTACGCGTTGTTTGGCTTGCAATTAATTACGGAATGCGAACTTTCATTTCGTAACACTAATCATGATGGATGCCAATGAATACAAGGCTCAGCCAGCCAATTCTGCTACTTCAAAACAAATAGTCCATAGTGAGCTTATATGTTATGCTACATAATTAAACACAGTGGGCTTATGACAAGCTGCAGTCGAAGTATGTTTGAAGACGCGAGCAGCAACCCGCTTTGATACTATCCGAGGTCTTGTTCATACCTATGTGACCTCATTTGAACGAATAGGACTTCCATCGGTCCTCAATGGCTGGGAAGACATTCCAGAACTCTCATCTTCTGTGGATCGCATAGTGGCATGCGAAATCGCTGGCTTTTCGTCAACTCTTGCCCAGGAACAGATGATACTCCAGATCCATGTATACCAGCCTTCGGAGAGCGACTCTTTCGAAGAGTTTTCTAACACCGCTGGATCCAGGAATGAAGAAGACGATACCATGGCTGCGACTGTCTCTGAACTTCCAAATAGAAATTGGAATGGCTTGTGGGACTCGTTGATTTATGATAATGACATCAAAATGAAACTTCTCGATTATATCCACGCTACCCTCGTCTTCAGTGACGCTAATGTTGACCGTGAGCGTGAATCTTCCTTTCCCTTCCATTATATATACCTAAGTCGGCGTGCCCTCAAGTCAACCTGATCTCATGGAACCGGGTAGTTTTACTTCATGGACCACCCGGTACGGGGAAAACCTCTCTGTGTCGTGCTCTTGCTCAGAAAATATCCATACGTTTGTCGCATCGGTGCGCCATTCTCATACTTTCCTTCTTTCACCCAACTTAGATCACACAAGCTACTCGCATGCCCGTCTTCTAGAAATCAACTCACATTCACTTTTCTCCAAGTGGTTCTCTGAGTCTGGCAAGCTCGTCCAGCGGCTTTTCGATAGCATTACTGAACTGGTTGAAGAGGAGGATAGTTTTTTGGTGGTTCTGATCGGTATTCATGTCCTTTCCCAAATATATATGGCATACTCAAACCGTGAACGATGGAATAGATGAAGTAGAATCATTGACAGCTGCTCGAGCGGGCGCGATGGCAGGGACGGAACCTTCGGATGGTCTACGGGTATGCCACCGTACCCTGCAGCCTTTTTTCTTCTCACCGACAATTTTGCAAGGTCGTAAATGCCCTCTTAACACAATTGGACAAGCTCAAGCAGCGGAAAAATGTTTTGATTATGGCCACCAGCAACCTCGTAAAAGCGATCGGTCTGAAATGAACCTACATCTATAGTTTTTTTACAATGTCTGACTATATTTTTTAGACACTGCCTTCGTTGACCGAGCCGATATAGTGCAATACGTCGATCTCCCTTCCTTCGACGCGGTCTACGAGATACTTCGTACATGCTTATGCGAGATAATTCTGAAAGGAATCATCGCTTCTGTTGTACGTCCATCCAAGTATCATCTCGATGCCAAGAACTTGACCCCAAGGTATAGGATGTGCCTACATTGAAGGAGGCTCAAATGCAAAAATTTGTGAGCCAGGCAGGTCACTCTACACATTCAGATGTGCACTATCAAAGATCGACGGGTGTTGGACTGCGCATGCTAGCACTCGCAGATAAATGCCGAGTACGTATCACGAACCATCAACCACGCAGACTTTCTGGTGTTGATTAACATGCATCATCAAGGCTCAAGGCATGTCTGGCCGAGCACTTCGTAGACTCCCTGTTCTCGCACTGGCGCGCTACATTGGGGTTGGACATCTGTGTATTCCCCGACTTGAAATCAAAACACCAATAGCATCTCAGGCTAGCATACCCGATCCTTTGACAGAAGGAAATAGAGGTGCTGATGTCGAGGTATGGCTTGATGGGATGGAAAGAGTAGTTGAGGAACAGGCTGAGGGAAGGGAGAAATTAATTTAAAAACGACTCCGGTGGTCTTTCCGTTGCCACTGTTTCATGTCACGCCTTTCAACGTTTGAAAGCAGTTTCGTTGTGTAAAAGCGGGCAATTTCAAGACTTTCAGTATGCCCATAGTGTAGAGAGCTTTTCGTTTGTTATCCCTTCAGGAACAAGTAAATTTGGAAACACACTTAGCAAACATCCGGTCTGCACATACATATACATTTGCCATACCGAATATATCAAGTTCACGTAAATGAGATATCTTATGGATAGGAAATATGTACTGTAGTAATGTACAGGGGCAAGGTGAAACTAGACCACTATGCCCACTTGATTCTATCGCGCAGATTCTTTAAAACCACAGGTTGCTGCGAAATGAATCGTGCGCTGCCGTGCGGATAATCCAGAGTCGACATAGATCGTTTCCGTGGCCGTCCCCATCGTTGGTTCAGATAAATATCCCGTCTCGGCTGAAAGTTGACGATCGTTTTCCAAGCCTCCCGCATTTGATTTACCCTCCTGCCCTCAGTAGACAAGTAGATGTCTCTCCCTGCCCAAACCCGCCGTCCTAGGCGCTCCTTCACGCGTTCAGTCGTTCGGCCGAGGACAAATTCTAAACGTCGGGCAAAATCTTTGATTTCGAAGAGGTTGCGTGTGATAATCCGAACGTGAAGGTCTAGGTTGAGGTACTTGATCCGTGGAGTTTCAGGTGGAGTCATATCTTCAAGGTCAAGGTCGAACAGATCCGGAGGTGTAGAATCGGTGGGTGGAGATGAGGTAGGAGGAGGGGAAAGATTGCTTGAGCCTGCAGAAGACTGAGCCGCTTCTGTGTAAGCTTTTCGAAGACTAGTGTAATGCTCTAGGTCGTTCGTTTTTTTGCGTATGATGTATGGAAGCTTTGTGTAGAGCCAGCGCAGCAGACCCAGATCTTTGTCTACGTTCCCTTCACCCATAACAGATAGTAAGAGTTGACGATTAATAGAAAAGTGAGGTGCTGGTACTTGATTTAAAGGTTGAGGTATCGCCTTACACAGACGCTTATCCCATCTGCAGACAGTCTGCCGTAGCCTTTTGTCTGTTTGCCGATCCAGATCGATTGCTTGCAAGATATAATGTCTGGCGAGGATTGAATGTCCAGCCCTGCATATATGACGTAAAAGCATGTTGTAGGTGGTTGTGTTTGGGCATGCGTATGGCGTTGAGAATCTTGCGGAGGGAGAAACGTTAACAGAGACGCCAAAGTCGTCATCTTCCTCAAAGGCATTGAAGGAGTGTTGACTGGCTTCTGGAAGAGGTTGAGTGAGGACTTCAAAGGCTTGCACTAACTTTGAGATGTTCCCCGACCGACCAAGCATGTCGATGGTAGTATTTAGGGAAGTGGTAGTAAAAGGGAAGGGTATTAGGGGTTTGTCATCTGTTCGGGTAGTGTACTCTAAAGCAATGCGATCCGGGTTTGAGAGATCTACGCCATACCCCCACCTCATAAGTGATTCGAAACCCTCTGAGTCAAGCGTTTCCTTGAGGATACGCAACATCATGTCAAGGTTAACGGGTGTTAAAGGGACATTATGATCGCGCATGTCGGCCATATATTGGTTGAACATTTCCCGGGCTTGTATGGGTAACGTTGACCGCTGGGATTTTGGGATTGGAAGAGTGAACCGATGGGCTATCGATTGGAAGCAGAGCCCAAAAGTTTTGTGGTCTGGTTTGTGGCCAATACGCTGCAGTTCTTTATAGACATGATTTGAGCCCACGAAGTGACCAACTACGGCAAATTGTTCGAGGATGAAATGGTAGTCACCAAGGGAAGGACGAACGTCCAAGATACGTATGTTACGCATGATAGCTTTGAAACGATCTTCATGAATGTGTGGGGTAGTAGGTATGTTGTTGGCTTGCAAACGTCGAACCATAGCTATTTGTAACTCTTGAGAAGAAGGGGTGCAGCGACGTAGAACTTGTTGGTGAATTTCGATAGGGATATTCTCATTATTTACCACGTTGAGTAGGTTGGTGTAATTAGCCCAGACGTGTGAGGGACTGCCATTATTTTTGAGAGCATCATCGAGATCATTGAGTCTCGAGTGTTGGGCATATAGAAGCGGGTCTGGGGATGTAGGAGACGGTGGAAGGGTAACTGAACGACGAACCGATGTCACTGAGAATGAACGACGAGCGACAACAAACATTGCATGGAAACTTTGTTACAAAAAAGAAAAAAGAAAAAAAAAGATAGATAGTTATTTATTTTTAGCGCAATTGCCAAACAATGGACTCAGGACCGTATTGACTCCAATGTCTCCATCGATGTCACACTATTACCCCGGATTACCTTGCCTTTGGTATTAGCAGTAAATCATCTGTGGAAATTAAAGATCTCCTTACAACTGTTCCAATGGGATGTTTCTGTGCAGGCGTTGTCTCTTCCAGAGCATCGTCGATTACAAGATTCAAGAACAGATCGTAGCCTCGCAAAACACCACTGACTTTGCGGCCACCCTGTAGATGAATAAACAACTTCTTGTCCATAAACTGTTGTAATGTTAGCACTGCATCCATCCCAATTGTGAGGGCATAAAAGACCTTTTTCAACTCTGGTTGTGAGGCTTTGGACATTATTGCAGCGGTGGTAAGAGGCGAAGATTGTGCTTTGCCGTATTTGGTTCAATGAATCACAATTCATTCCGGGTTTCCTTTCTTTTTTTTTTTTTTTTTTGACCTCCGACCTTTTCTTCATAAATACGACCTCAGTTAGAACTTCAGTCATCAATTTGTTGAACAGACTCAGTCTTTTATGGCCACTCTCGGTGCATCCGGCTCTTCAAATACTTCTCCTCGTTGGGGGAGAACCGGCGAACCAGGAAGCGCTTTCAGTGGACTCAGTCGAGGCCGTGGCAGGGGGCGCGGAGGTGCAGGAGGAGGCAGTAGAGGCGGACGTGGCAGAGCTCGTGGAGGTCCAAAAGATTCCGTAAAAGCCGAAGACGATGTCCGCAGCACCAAACCTGACAACTCACAATCAAGCGAATCCCCATCAACCAAATCATCAATCTCACCTTTCGTATCTACCCCAGCTCCAGCCAAACCCGATGTGTCTCCAGCTCTTCCCTCGAAACCAAAAACTGCTTCACGGAGAGGATCTCGTGCAATTCCTGTCACTGCTGTCCCGCAAATAAATAAAACTGTGGAAACTGTGTCTGCGCATATGCCTGCTAAGTTACCACACAAGCGAAGGCGTTCACAAGCTGGCAAGCCAGCTCTCCATGGTCCACCAAAGGCCAACCTGCCTACTTTGAGCGACAACCCCATTCAATCTAGCAAACTTCGTCTCTCCTCTGAGTCGCATTCTGAAACCCTCAAAGATATACCCCCTCACCTAAATAGCAGGTTTGATGTACGCACTGATATCGATGCTCTAGTCGAACGCGTTAGGGCCGTTGCGATGGACAACAGGCCATCCACTCCTAAGAGTCATATCGACTGGGCCGTCGATGATGACGATACGTTGCCTGACTTGGATGATTGGGGCGTAACCACAACCACTTCAACAACAACCCAGTTGGAAGTGATATCCCCGATTTTTGTTGATGGCCTCCGGTCCCTGCCTGAATTTGCTACTCATTCGACTGTTCCAAGCCCTCTAAAGCAAGTCGAAGTTGGTATGGTTCAGCCTACAATAGATGCACAATCTCGCTCGGTCAATGATACAGCGACAGATAAAGTCGTTCCTCCAAGTCCGCCGAGCACCAAGGGAGAATACATGAAATCAAAATTCTCGCCAGAACCTATGGAAAAACATGGCCCACGAACGGCCACGCCTCTAAATTCAAAGATACAACCCAATGCCAGTATATCCTTACACCCATCACTCCCCATCAAGCCCCTTTCCGCTGATTTTATTGTTCAACACACCAGCAAACCGCAACCTACATCATCCCCTCTTAAATCTCCTATTACCCCAATGATGGACCTATCTGGAAAGCCGCAAAAGGTGCCGGCAACAAATTCAAAGCAAATAGATGCACAAAAGTCTATTGAGGTCCCAACGGAGTTGACAGACCACAAAGCAGCTACACGAACGCCTGAGCCCAGATTAAAAAGCCCCGAAGATTTGATTATTGTGGAACCGACCGTAACCCAATCTGTAACTTTGAATGTCTCTTCTGACAGGGGAGGTCCGGACCATACTCATACTGCCCAAGAGTCCTCTCCGTCCGGTAATGCATCCCATTTTGGACTAGGCGCGTCAATGCATGCTCCCAAAGGCATTGTTGATTCTCTCTCGGCCCCAGCCAATCTCTCAACTTATGCAGACTCTCGTGCTCGTGATCCCATTCATACCCACACACGAGCTCACACTGTTGGCCGATCTCCTCTTCCCGACTCAACAATGCAAGGGCAAGGAGATTATATGTCACGTTTCACGCGTTCTGGACATACGACGCCGAAGGGTGGGTATCAAGGGAATAGCCATTTTAGAACCCATTCAACTCCCCCAGGGGGCGCCAATCACCACCGATCGCCTCAGACGAGTCGCCCTGTCATAACTGGAGATGCTATATCAAGGTTGGCGCGGACGATTGGGAAAACCCATAATAACCTTTCTCCGCCAAAAAGTCATTCTGCTCTGACTTTTGGCAATTGAAAATATATGTATGCCATAATCTACCTCTGCGATTGACATCTTTCTGTTCATTATTAGTTCTTGCTCATACAATACTTTCTCTCTGTTCTTTGGCAAGACTTTGATACCCTTCCAAGCAGTCCTAACTCTCTGCTAAACGGACCCATTGTTATTTATATCTGTACATTAGTTCTCCTTTCTCATTGTTCAGTCTTTGTTTTCTTACAGTCACAAGAAGGCTATCGACGATGAGAACGGAAATTGTTACATTTATAAATTTGCAACTCCATTTGTATATGGCATTCTATTCTAATAATTGTAAATTACCCTGAACTGAAGTATGAGACCTCAAGACCGAGAGATTTTATTGGTTTTGATCTGCTTGAAAAGTCTGATACTACGCCAAGACTGACGAGCATATTCCGCAAACGACCTTCCCACATCAGAGAAACATCCTGTTGAGAATGAATGGGGGAAGCAATTAACAAAAGAAAAAAAATTGGTTGAAGAGCGCACATTATTTGTGGAAGCTCTTGCTTTTACGACACCGCGTACGTCTGTAGAATGGACGGAAGGCGTTGAGGAATGCGGAGACAAGTCTACAACATCATCGGATGATGGTGTTGGTTGGCGCAGTAGCCACCATTCTGCTCCCATTGTCCATTCGCTTTCAAAGCTATATACATTGAAGTCAAACCGCGAGGACAAAGAGAGATCTTTCGAGACTCGAGCGGTATATGCACTAGACATATGCCCAAGCATTGGATTGAAGAGAGCAGTGATCGTTGTTGGAGGCTGCAAAGGGAGTGCCCGTGGCAAGGCTGCGGGGGATGGAGATGAGGTTGGAGATGCACCCAATGGTGTAGGCACTTGAAAAGACGGGGGAGTCGCGTCTGGCAACGTCGTGAAGCGGATCCCAGTCGACACTAGAGTTATAAATTAGAAGTTGTTACCCATGACTCCGAGAAAGCACTGAAGCCTGACCTCCTGCACTCCTTTCTTTCGCGCTAAAATATACTTCAGCCCCGATGGACATTCGACCCCTCAAACCTCCTTCTACAGCATCTTCTTCGTCTACACGTTTTACCCCAACATGCTTTCTCGAAGACAAGCTATCCTCAAGAACATCACTTGTCGTTCCCAGCTTTCCAAAGTTATGTAGCACTCTGACCCCCAACATGCCGTCTTCAGCACTCCACGTATACTCGGTACACCATTTACCAATGTCATGTTGTACGTTAATCATAAGGTTACTTAGATCGGCATTGCGTCCACGGAACTCTGGCGAAACATTGGATCGAGGATCAGATATTGCAGCGACAAGTGCTTGAATGGTTGGTGTTAACCTTATAGAATACAGAGCATCGAGACGACCCGTTGGCAAATAGAATCGCCCATATAACAGGTAGTCTAACCATAGTTAAATTAGCACTTCAGGATTTCATGAGGATGTTTTCAACAATTTCATATACCACGATTATTTACTCTTTCTCCTGCCAACCACTCCTCTTCCCTAGGTTCGGGTTTTCGTGGTTGGTCATAAACCTTGAAATGTTCAATCATATTTTTGAATCGAACATTTCCTGAGGACTTGACATCAAGGTCACAGGACGTGAAAATGTACCCAACGGAGCCATGCAAGGAGGGCATAGCAGTCATGGAATACGTAGTCTTGAACAGGGAATTTGGTGATTTAGACAAAGCGAAATGCAGTCCATGAGGTACCGTAAAGTCAAGGATTGCTGGAAAATTCTTGAACACATGAGGAGACAGCTAAACAGTGTCGAGCACGAACCGCTTGAAGAACGCGTCAAGTTGGCATATAAGTTATCTTCGTTCCATCCTGTAGCCTTATAATAACCGCGCAAAACATATGAAGCGAAGGGATGCATGGCCAGTGGAGGTTACGAAATAAAGGTGATATAATTTGCGGGGCAGTCACGGTAACGTTGGACAGAACAAAATAACTACATGGGACTCGGGGCTCTCAAACCATAACCATATTGCTACAAGCTCACGTAGCCCTCAGGTGCATGAACGTAGTAAATTGAAGACGGTCGTATGTAATCAAGATGCAGTGGTACCACTACTAGTCGACGGTTCCTGAGAGTTGACTGAGTTGTTCCTGTTATACGGGAGGTGGGGATTGATTTTGTTTTCAAGGTCCAACATACGACAAAATGCTTCGGTTTGAGGGTTTGTGTACGAAGGCGCTAAAACGTTTTTCTTCGTGACATTGACATCAGGACAATAATCCTCTACTCACGTTGTTTGAATTTAGCGTCACCTTTACTTCCTGGACCTGGCGCAGTCATTATAAAGGTCTGATAGTCCGATACAAGGATATCTCCACGCTCATCCTGTTTTACATTTTGGATCACCCACTCTAGCTCCTTTGAGACCATGGCTCTCGCCTCAGCTTCTTCTGGAAAGGACGGCTGGTGGTGTGTGGTTGAAAGCCAAGGATGAAACGCACGATTGATTGCAAGCCATTCGGGATCGAAGCTAAGAATTGGATGCACAGGGTCAGTCTGAGATTCTTGTGACAATGAGGAATAAGCAGGAGGTAAAGCCAGATCGACAACCTATGAAGAAATCAGCGCAATTGTCACAAATCATGCTGTATGGGACACAGACCTCGAGAAACTGACGTCTCGGCAAACATTTATCTAGAGCTAAGAATTTCGTCTCAGTGGGAGGTGGGGGTGGAGCTTCCACAATGGCTTCTTCATCACTCAAAGTAATCTCGTCCGGATTTAGAAATAACGAATTTTCCGCAGCTGGTTGTATGATCTTCTGAAATTCATCATCCTCAATCGAAATTTCATCTGGATTTTGAGTGGAAAGTATTTGAGGCTTGGATTGACCTTCGTGGACAACTCGGGCTTCATACCGCGTGTGCAAATGAGCAGCAAACCACCACTCAGGTTTTAAGGTTCTAAGTAGGCCCATAAGCGGTGGGGACCCAAGAGCACCAGAGTTGATGTCCTGGCGGAGAAAGCTCTTGCGATTGAGAAGATCAGAAAGGTCGCCATACTGTTCAATCGACTGTGGCCAATCGTGAGATAAAAATATGTTGATCGATGATAGCTGCGCGGATAGGCTTTGAAAATATCATGCTTTGAACATGAAAGTTACATACGAGAGATAGTTTGCGAACACAGTATTCACGGATGTGATAAATACTGCGCATTGATTGTGCATCGTATGGAAGTTTCTCGTGGTGTCCTGGAGATAAATGGGTTCTCAGGGTTTCTGGTCAGACATTGGCAGCATACCTAGGCGAAAATCATGAAATTTGAAAATGCCTGAAGCCCCTGCGATACGAATTCCATTAATCCGAACACATCCAGCATGACCCAAGAAATATATATTGGGCGCTAACCACCCTCCGTGGTACCTCCAGATTTTGGTTAACAGGTTAGTTAAATCATGGAAACTAGTAGTATACTCACAGTTCCCACATGTAGCTAGATGCCTCATGGTTGCCACCAATAACAATTGTCAAGAGAGGTGCCGTTTTCTCCCCTGTGTAATATCTGAAGAAGCTTTCAAAAGAGCATACGGCTTAGATGTACACGATCATACTCACTTATAAAAGTGCTGCAATGTCTTGTATTTATTGGGAGCCGCCATGCATTGCAAATCCTGGTGATTCCGCATGGCTTGAAAGTCTCCGCATATCAAGAGGAAGTCAACCTTATAGTCATTCTTCCTTTCAAGCTGCTGGATGTGTTTGTAGATATTGTCGAGTTCTCCATGGCAGCAACCCTCAACAGCGACCTAAATGGGTTACTGGCAATTAAAGAGGGAATTGTAATAAGAGAAATTTGGGATTTACTTTCATGGTGCGAACTTGTGTTACTATTCTCAGTACTCAATTTGTCAGCCATGGACGGTCACCCGAACCGTGAAGCTGAGGGAGATGCTTTCATTTCGACCATCCTTAAACCTGGTTCTTCTCTCCATCCAACTTTCCTAATCATAGTCGATGCAGCATTCTTGTGTCTCCTACTCGTTCTGGTGACCCTCGTGTTCTTGACTGCGCAAAATCCTCATATTTTCGCGCTCATCATCATTGAATTCTGTCTCTGGGGCAGTGTAAAGTGGTAGGACAGTTCACATTTTTATATATATTTGAGTCAAATTTCAACTTGTGATACATAGGTTCATCCATGAATCTAAGACAAATTATCAAGGCGAAGAGCAACGAAGTACTATTACAACGAGCCAGGACGAGACGAAGGAAAAGAATCATTAAGAATGGTAAAGATATGTACGTTTGTCGTCTGTTCATCAGTGTCTTGTGCGATCGTTGTCTTCATACCAATTTTTTGTGCGTTTAGCGCTTTCCTGTGCCAGAGCAAAAACTTGACTTTTTATAAGGGAAGGTAGAGATGGCATGACTTTATAGGATTACTTACGTTCCCGCTCTGTTACATCTAGTCCCTCACGAAACAATTGTGAACTATTCCCAGATGAGCCACCGGCACCAACTGGACCAAGAGCAGCAAAATGTTGAGCTTGATCCACGACCTCCAGGAGACGATCTCGAAATGCCTGTCAGATTATTTTAGCATGTCAATATACGGCACGCCATGTCAAGTTGGTTTACCTTTGTCAGCATCTCCGACATCCCATTTGCTTGATCTTCACTCAGACTACAGAGCAAAAGATGCTGTTGGTGCCATAGATGAGATGTAGGTGGCGATCACGTACATCTCCATAATCGTTTTTCCAAAGCCATACCAGAAACCTCCTGCTCCGACAAGGTTTGACAGTCGAACACTACAGGCCTCGGCTCTCAATGCATTTCGCACCCGCGATCCAAAAGGTGTTGGAATATTGAACTCTGCCCAATCGCTTTATATTTCTGTTAGGGCGTGAGGCCTGGGTCAATGACTGAGAGTGGACGAACGAGTATATTATAGTATACGCGAGCCAAAGCGGAAGTTGTATCTTGCTTAACATGGCGATCTGAGAGACCAAGGGTCAACTAGACTGAAGTCGCGCAAAATGAAATGCATACGTCGCGTTCTGTGCCACCGCCTAGATGACCCATGCCAGGGATCTCATGTTTGAACGTGCACTGAATCTTCTAGTATCTCAAAATCAACTATTAACTCCTTACATGAAATTATCCTGAGATACTTGATTTTCAGCGAGAATCGCTTCAATGGAGAAGTAGTCAAAATCCATGGATCAATGGTGGGAATTTTATCGTGGACGTCTCTGGTCTGACCAAAGGAGACTTGCAAGAGATATGTATTCAGCAACTAGGACAGCCGCTACTATCCCTCGCTTTTTGACAGCCAGACCATCCACCTTTCAATCGTTCTCCACAACGTCCCTTCTCCGAGCAGCCGAGTCCGAGAAACCCTTCTTTAACGCAGACGCTTTAGACGAATTCAAACGCTCCCCTACATTTGAGAAGTTATCGAGAAGCCCAAATGCTCTTTTAGCTATCCAAAAATTTGCCAAAGTGATAGAGAAACAGGGTGCGCTTCAGCTTGGTCTCGTTCGTGCAAAGCTAAATCATGTCTAGGTGTGGACCTTTCATCTGGAAAACCACTTTCGATGATTCAAATGTCTAAGTTGCTCATGAACTCTGAATTCCGTAAAGGTGCTGAAGAGCTGGTGGAAGAGTTTAAAAAAACAGGTGTTGATGGTGTCCATTCTAAGGTACGTCAGGGATATCTTCGTCAACAGCAACATCTAGATCTTGACTCTGGGTCCAGGAATTGTTGGAGGTATTCGCTAATTTGTTCGGGGAAAAGGGCAAGACGGGGGGTCGTTAAAAGACATTTTCATCTATAACATGTTATTACTTTAGATATTGCTTATAAAATCGCACCTCTATCATGCAATCAACACCGACATTTGTAGCTGGAGGTTGTGAACCTCCCCTACCTCCGCTTTCCTTCTATTCAGTTGAATATCCAGGCTACGTACAGCCCTCATCCGTTCCTTTAGCCATCAGCAATCTCGGTGGTCAATCCAAGGTCGATCATGCCTTTAAACGTACAGCTTCAAAAACCCAGACACTTCTAGAACTCTCCCTACGACCAGGGAATCCGTTTGCACACCCAATACCGGGAGACGTCGTTGGTACCAATAATCTATTGCTCAAGGTAGTTAAAAAGAAAAGAAAACATGTCGCTGACGAATACCCATGTACAATTGGTGAATATACCGCTGAAGTTGTTGGCATTGTGTCAAAAACTGCTCGATTTCGAAGTGTTTCCTGTCTTTTCCCCGTCCTTGACTAAAAGTAACGAGTGAATACAGGTATGGTTGACTACCAACATTTCCCAAACATGGATGATTCAGTCGCGAAATTACGTTTGGCGATGGATGATATGGATGGTACGTGTTTATGCGTTGTTTCATTTTAATTTTATCTACAGGTCTATATTGTCGTATCAGTGCAATCTCTCTGCTCGTACACAATTCCAAGGGAAAATAAAGGCGACAAACCCCTTCCTGCAAGAATTTTGAACGAGACCGCGGATGTGAATCTTGATCCTCAACTTTGGGGTATCTCCAAGCAATGCGATACGCCTGGCAATCAAGTGGCCCACAGTAGCTTACGTCTTTTCCCCCCGCCTCTCTTCAGTCGTCAAACCATCCCACAAGGCTACAAGTCCGTTCATTTTATCCTGAAGCCTTCTAACAACTAAGTAGGAGCTAGCTTCAGGGCAAATACCGCATCAATGGTGTCCGCTACGCTTGATGAAGAGACAGGCGAAGAAAAAAAGCGTATGATTAATAGGATGCGTTGGAAGGGCTATGGACCGGCTTCCATCACGTTTTCGGATGAGCATGTAAAAAGTTGTGTTACTCTTATATCTCCTATTGATTTTGGTTCATTTAGGTACCCACAAAGCCTCCTCAAGCTGTTCAGGAGGGGAAGAGTCAGATCAACGAGGGCATGTTGAAGAAACTAGAACAGGCATAAGCTCTGAGATGTTCTAATATTATCCATACTAATTGGTTCACTAGCTTTTTTCAAGACGACCGATTTGGACCCGAATGTCATTGTTCAATCAGTTTTCAGCGGCAGAGGCGAGGGACATACTCAAGTAACATTCATATCCTACCAGTAGGTTGACAGACATCCTCGCTAATTACTTTCTCAGTTCCAAACTTCTTCTTCCTCTCTGTTGTTATGTATTCCAAGATGGTCCCTGGCGTGACACATTAGTGAGGTTCTCCTACGATCCGCGAAAAGATCCAGGCTCTCGTTTGTAAGTTTGGATGATTGTATAGAAGAACCATTGTTCATTCGCCCAGGTATCAGCGTCTCTACTTTCGCAATGCCAATCATCCAATCGCTAGGCCATCGATAACAACTCGTCGACAAGATCGAACGGCAATGACTGACCATTCACGCATGCTGGAAAAAGACTTGGAGAGAAGGTGAGGTGAAAGTGACTGTAATTTTTATTATTCTAATGAACAGATGAGTAGAAGTTCTCACATTTTTGACGGACAAACCCTGACAAAGGAGACTGCCGCCTTTCAACTTTGCGATATAAATGACCCGATGCTAAAGAATATGATTGAAGATCTAGATGGACTACGGGACATTTGCGACGTCCGTTTATTATTATTTTCCTGTCTGCATCTGACAACAACTGCAGGAGCGTGATGGATGGTACACCGCGCATGCCTTCGAGCTAATCAAGATGGTTCTACGACATAAATTTTTCTCTCTTCTTGAAGGGCATTCGGCAAGTGATGAAGAATGTCGTGCCCTCCTTGCCAATGGGGGCTCTGCAAAGGCAGCAAGTACCCAGCGCAGTCAGAAATTAAGAGCAGGAAAACATAACATGGCCAAAGGGGCACTACGACCGGAGGATGCAGCAGTGAGTAGAACGCCACGGTTCGTTGCTTTATTATCGAGCTAACCAAAAAGTCAGGCAATGCGTCTCAGAGCTACCTTAGATCGCAATATGAAATCATTTCAGGTTCAGCGATGATGTTACATTTAATTGCCTTCAGAAATCATCATCATTATACGTCGTTGAGCTAGTTCCCCAAAAGGGCATCTGGTGAGGATGAACAATGGTTATCGCATGCATTTTGGAGAAGTTCGTGTATGAACAGGTGTATGAAAGTGAGGTGGATTTCACGAAGCCCCTTGCTTGGCCTCTAGGCGCGCTTTGTTCTGAGGGTAAAAATAAGTACACAGTCTGGCTGGCGGTTTGAGTAGACTCACGGAACCAATAAGAGCGAATCGAGCATTGCGTTTGAACTATAGGTCCTTGAATAACATAGAAAATGTAATTCGAAAGTAAAGGAAACAAACCTTGGCGTCAACCTGAACCAGAGGTTGTTATATATCGACAATAGTTTGGAAGATATAACGCTTACACCTCTTAAAGACCGTGTCCGAGTTGACCTGGGCCTTTTGATGCCGTTTCTATGGGCCTTTTTATTCTGATTGTGATTAGTGTGACTGCAACCATGGTTAGGAAACACAGAATGAAAGAAACCGATGATCTCACTTCTTCGATTTGGCCATGATAAAGTGTCAAACGATAAGGGCTTTGCGAATTTGATACGTTGGTGGTGTACAGCCACTGTGGCTTTGGAGTTATATAGTCACTTTCCCACCATTCAGAGAGCTATCTGCCCGGAAAACCCCGAAATGTTGTAAGGAAGTCGGAAACACTGCTGGCGCCGGGTGGTGTTTCCCCCGGAAAAACCCATTAAGAGACACGTTTTGTGATTTCCAAAGGGTTTTTCCCACGGAAACACAAAAAGTGTTTCTGAAAGAAAAATCCGAGAAACACATAATGTGTTTCTCAGATGTTTCCCATAAATAATATTTTTGTTTTTCTCATTTTTGAAACAGCCTGGAAACACAATATGTGTTTCCAGCCTGTTTCAAAAAGAAATATTTTACATTTTCCTTTGTGTGTTTCCAAAGAGTACTGTTTTTGTATTACTATTGATATTTCTTATAAGTAAAAATTTCTTTTATCTCGTAGATACACCCATAGAAACATGTAAAGTGTCTCTGTGAGAAAAATTTGTTAAAACTTTTTTTTCGTGTTTCCATTGGAAAAACCCAAAGAAACACACATCACCTCACTCAGAGACTTGCTCAGCGGCGTACCAAGCGACTTTCAGGGCGACTCTCAAAACACCCACCATCAATTACCAGAATTCACATTGACAATGCTTTGGCGGGTAGACCATCGAGCGAAGAACAGAGTGTTGTAGGATTTGTACCTTCAGTGAAAGGGTTCAGCTGTAGTTTAGTAGTCATGGATGACTTCATATGCATTAAATCATATTTCCCACCCAGGAGCTAACAGCTGCTAGAAAAACATAGAAGTAGATGTTGAATGAACATTCCTGCATCAAACATGAAGAATAGTGAAGGTGCTGCAGGAAACATTTTCATGATAAGTGTGCGACAAGACCGAGGGTTGGAGCCAGGTGGGGCAGAACAGGGGAGGGGGTAGCCAGAGGAATCCACGCACTAGGTCAGACCTAAGTGACAGTGGGGAGGTGGTATGGACGCCAATGCCATGAACACGATGTAGACAGAATTTGATCATGCACTAGGTCAAACCTAAGTGACTGTGGATGCAATATATAATATATGCACGGTTAATTTTGCAGTATGTATGAATAAAATATATAACAAATATCATCACCCACTGAAGTCGTCACTGCCGGAAGCGATCCACGACTCGCCAAGAGACCCGTCTCAAAAAAAAAACTTTCAGCCCTTGAGAAAAATATAAGTACATGATTGTAGTAAGAAAAAACAATGTACAAATATGCACGTAATGTTGTACAGCCAAGAGATATGCCGTCGGGTGCTACGACGCCAGGACAGGGACCTGTTCTTGTCTATGTGCATTGACCATAATTGGTACAATGCACCCTGGTGTTCTTGAAAACCAAAAACCATATAGTGGCATGGGCCACCTGTAAACGACAAGTGGAGACCTTGACTTTGGAAATTTTTAAATAAATGAGTTTAAAAGGGGAAAAAAAAACTTACTATACAACTACAGCCCAGCTACGAGTCCCAAACTCCTCCTCAATCGCTCCCCGCAGTCGATTGATAGCCCAAACAACTTTGTTAAGGGCAGCCTCGCAAGCTGTGGCACATCTTGGTGAGCTGAGGATGTGGCTGTAGAAGTATATGGTGAATGCCATAGTAGCAACGGTTGAGCTGATGGCAGTTGTGGTTGACCGCGAATGATAATGGAAGCTGAGGCGGGACAACGATGCAGACTTGGCCAAACAACTGAACATGATGTAGATGGGAAATAGTCAATTTGATCGCCAATCCACACACTAGGTCAAACCTGAGTGACAGTGGAGAGGCAGTTGTAGTTGTTGGACCAACAGTTGTTCTGTCGAACAGAAACGAACTGAGAGGTCAGAGAAGTGGTACATCACAAGAGGTAGGAACACAGTCCATGCGTCAAATGCAAGGAATATTATTTATGATGGGTGGGTGACGAGGTCAAGAGAGCATCAATTCCACAGGAGTGAAGGTTGTCCGTCTTTTGGGCCTCCTGGCTTTGCATTTGTCTTTTGCAATGAACACTCACAACTCTTTCTACCTTGTGGAAAGGGTACGAGGCAAACAACACGATGATTCATACCTAAGGGGATATGATGACCTATTGGATAAATCAGAACTCTCTCAGTTAGACCAATGGCGGAAATTCAAGGGAGACAAGGTTGCTTTGCGGATTGTTGACGGCCACAATGAAAAGGATCGCAGGCTTTGGCGTCACATATTTCCTGCCTTTCTTCAGAGCTGCGTCAAGCATTCAGGAGCTGCTCTGAGTGTATTTTGGGAGAGCATTGTTGTAGTTGTATCTCGGTATCACCCTTCGATATCTCAGGTTTGAGCACTAGGATGCCTCTGGGCCTTGCCGCCACATGCAATGCACAGGAGAGAGATGGGTCCAAACTAGTCATCGATAACAGATCTCTCATTGATCAATGGCGAAGATTCTATGTGCCACAGCAATCTTACCAGACACATCTCGTCCGGCTTATACACAACTCAGTTGTGAACATACGCGTGGCCTGTCGGACGTCAGTTTCAAGCGAGAACAATTATCAACAACGCGTGGCTTATTCAGATATCGCACACCCTTCCTTGACTCTGAGTATGTTTTGTTCCAGGATGTGGCTGTGCTCTGCATTAGTTCCTT